>ERZ778511.115-NODE-115-length-78729-cov-11.012456_pt1 | contig 78729 bp, 63 predicted proteins | sample MGYA00510347_ERZ778511 | MGnify/ENA primary metagenome ERZ778511 (study PRJEB29527, sample SAMN07138967) | mouse gut metagenome | material: feces | host: mouse | place: China:Nanjing | collected 2016-01-25 ...
TGGGACATTATTGCTGGAAGTGCGGTCAGTATCTCGCCAATGAGAAATTCTCGGGCAAAGGTCACGCTCGCCATATCTGTAAGAAATGTATGGCGGAGGAACGTGCCCACCGTCGCCAGATACTGAAAGAAAAGCGGGAGCTTGGCGAAATACCGGAATTGAAATTGAAACCGGTGTCGCAGGAGGTTATAGACTATGTTGAGAATGAGATAATCCCCCGCTATGCCGCCTTTGACAAGGCGCATCAGGAGAGCCATGTCCGCATGGTCATTGAACAGAGCATAAAACTCGCCGAACATAATCCGGCAATGAATTCCGATATGGTTTACATCATAGCGGCGTTTCATGACCTCGGTCTTATCAATGACAGGGAAAACCATCACAAGGACTCCCGCACGATACTCGAAGCGGACGAGTTTGTGAAGTCTCACTTCAACCGTAAACAGATTGTGACTATGGGTCGTGCCGTGGAGGATCACCGTGCATCCAATCAGAAGAAACCTCGCAACGGTTACGGAATGATTGTAGCGGAGGCCGACCGCTTCATCGAGACAGACACGATAATCCGAAGAACTATTCAATATGGTCTTGCAAATTATCCCAAACTCGACAAAGCCGGACACTATCAACGGACAATCGAACACCTCAACGAGAAGTACGACCCGAAGGGTTATTTGAAAGTGTGGGTACCGTGGAGCGACAACGCCAAGAACCTGAAGAAACTTCATGTGCTGCTCACCGACAAGAAGAAACTTGAAGAGATTTTCAACCGCATTTTCGATGAAGAAAACGAGTAGATACAGGCCTCCCCGGAGGTCTGTTTTCATACCCGGTTTCACTATCCGATACACTTGCCTGACCCGGTCGAATCATTCAGTCGCCGACATCCTCAGACGCATCTTCTTCACTTTCTAATGTAGAAAGTAACATGGATTCTCCAATATCCGCTAAACGGCTAATATTCAACAATATTATTGCCATTGCAGCCCAATGATTGAGACTTCTGTCAGGCTTACTTTTTGCGGTACAAATTCGGTAGCTGAAAAATTTACAGTTACTTGAAATTATTTTCTCGTATTTTAACACTCTATGTCGTGGAAAATCATTAACTTTGCACTTGTGCAAAATGTACGAAAGAGAGGTCTGTTTCCTTAGATGAAGTCAGCTGGGAAGCCCCAAATCATCAAAAATCAGAAGTGAGACCGACCCTTGTATAATAAAAGCTAAAGTAGCACGCTATCAATACTATAAGGATAGTGCATCGACAAATAGCTAATTTTGCACTTGCCAGTTGAGAGTCTGGTTTCAAATTGCCAACTCCTTATTTATTTTACAAAACCATGCTGTAATTTCGTAGATTTTCTCTATCTTTGCGTGCAATTTTACAACCCAAAACATAATCCTCCTATGTCGTTTATTGCAGATAGAGTGAAGATGGACGGTCTGACATTCGATGATGTCCTGTTGATTCCGGCTTATTCCGAAGTACTTCCCCGGGAAGTTAACCTGACCACACGTTTTTCCAGAAACATAGTTCTTAATGTTCCCCTGATTTCAGCCGCCATGGACACGGTCACAGAAGCACCGCTGGCCATAGCAATAGCCCGAGAAGGTGGCATCGGAGTAATACACAAGAATATGCCGATAGCCGAACAGGCCCGTCAGGTCCATGCGGTGAAGCGTGCTGAAAACGGCATGATATATGATCCTGTGACTATCAAACGCGGATCCACGGTAGGCGACGCCTTGAAAATCATGGAAGAATATCATATCGGCGGAATTCCTGTAGTTGACGACAACCGCAAACTGGTGGGCATAGTAACCAACAGAGACCTCCGTTTTGAACGCGATCTTGACCGCATGGTAGACGAAGTGATGACCAAAGAAAACATCATCACCACCTCACAGACTACCGATCTTGATGAAGCGGCACAGATACTTCAACAACACAAAATCGAGAAATTACCCGTGGTTGACGGCGAAGGCCATCTCATCGGTCTGGTCACATACAAGGATATAACAAAGGCAAAGGACAAACCTATGGCATGCAAGGACAGTCTCGGACGTCTGCGTGTGGCAGCCGGAGTCGGTGTGACTCCCGACAGCCTCCAGCGTGTTGACGCGCTTGTAGAAGCAGGTGTAGACGCCATAGTGATCGACACCGCCCACGGCCATAGCCGTGGTGTGATCGGGGTGCTTCGCGCAATCAAAGAAAAATATCCGCATATCGACGTAGTGGTCGGCAATATAGCCACCGGCGACGCCGCTAAGTTCTTGGTTGAGAACGGTGCCGACGGCGTAAAGGTAGGCATAGGTCCCGGCTCCATCTGCACCACTCGCGTGATAGCCGGCGTCGGTGTGCCGCAACTCTCGGCCGTCTATGACGTAGCGAAGGCTCTTGCCGGAACCGGAGTTCCTCTGATAGCCGACGGCGGCATACGCTATTCTGGCGACATTGTAAAGGCGATCGCTGCAGGCGCTAATTCCGTGATGCTCGGCGGCATGCTCGCCGGCGTGGACGAAACTCCCGGCGACACCATCATATACAACGGCAGAAAATATAAGTCATACCGCGGCATGGGTTCGCTCGAAGCCATGGAAAAAGGCTCTAAGGACCGCTATTTCCAAGGCAATGAAACCGACGCGAAAAAACTGGTGCCGGAAGGCATTGCTGCACGTGTGCCCTACAAAGGTTCACTTTTCGAAGTCGTATATCAGATGCTTGGCGGCCTACGGTCTGGCATGGGCTACTGCGGAGCCAAAGACATAGAAGCGCTGCACTCGGCCAAATTCACCCGCATCACCAACGCAGGCGTGGCAGAAAGCCATCCGCACGACGTGGCCATAACATCCGAAGCGCCCAATTACAGCGCATCGCACCAATAAAAGACTGTAACCTATAAACCATAAGTCAATACGATATAGATGAAACACTTGCTCTTATCTGCTTTGGCTGCGGCAACACTGTTACCGCTATCGGCTAAAGCACCCAAAGATCCGGTTCTGATGACTGTTGACGGTGTTCCTGTCACTCTCAGCGAATTCGAATACCTGTATCACAAAAATCACGGACAACAGATAGACCGCCAGTCGCTGGACGAATATCTGGACATGTTCACCATATATAAACTCAAAGTAGCTGAAGCCCGCCGCCAGAGAGTAGACACCATTCAGGCATTCCAGCAGGAATTTAACGGCTACAGAGCGGAACTTGTGGCTCCGTATCTACGCGACTCGCTGACGGAAAAACAGCTCGTAAAAGAAGCATACGACCACATGAAGGAATCGGTGGAAGTGGATCATCTGATGGTGCCGCTGGAGAAAAAAGCGCTTATCGACAGTCTGCGTCAGGCGCTTGTCAACGGCGCTGACTTCACGGCGACAGCACAAAAATATTCCACCGACCCGTCCATACGCAGCAATAACGGCTACTACGGATGGATCAACGCCGGACAATTTCCATACGAATGGGAAGAAGGCGTGTACAATACTCCCGTCGGTGAGATTTCCGATGTGATCACCACACGTTACGGACATCATCTGGCCAAAGTCAGAAACAGACGCCCCAATCCCGGAGAAGTGCATGCCCGCCACATTCTCCTTACCTACCCTAACGAGCGCACCGATGAAGCCAATGCCGCAGTGAAGCAGCGCATCGACTCAATCTATGGCGCCCTGCAGGCAGGAGCCGACTTTGCCGACGTAGCAAAACGCCTTAGTGACTGCCCGAGCGGAGCACAGGGCGGCGATCTTGGTTGGTTCGGCACACACCGCATGGTACCTGAATTCGAAGCTGTCAGCTTTGCTCTGGCCGATGGAGAGATATCCAAACCGTTCACCACCCAGTTCGGATGGCACATTGTAGAACGCATGGGCCATCGCGGCATCGCACCCTTCGAACAGATGGAAGCCAGCATACGTGCAAAAATGGCACAAGACGGCCGTTCCAACCGTGCCGTTGAAACAAAAATCGCCCAACTGAAAAAAGCATATCCGTCAAAAGTGCTTCAGCCCGGCCTTGACCGGATAAACCAGGCTGTGGCCGCTGCCGCTGACTTTGATTCCGCAATCGAATCTCTGGCCCACGACACCACCCCGCTCATCACCGTAGCCGACAGCACCGTGACAATTGCCGATTTCATGAATCCGCGCCCGCGCATTGCTCCCGGATCTGACCCGTCGACTGCTCTGTCCGCAATGGCTGACGAACGCCTTAATGAAGTGGTGTTGACATACGAGGACCATCGTCTGGAAAAGAAACATCCTGAGCTCCGCAATATAGTCAATGAATATCGCGACGGCATGATGCTCTTCGAGGTCAGCAACCAAAAAGTATGGAATGCCGCAGCCAATGACTATGCAGCGCTCAACGAATACTTCAAGACCCACCGCGACAAATACACCGACTGGTCCGAACCCCGCTTCAAAGGCTATGTGATATACGCCACATCGGATTCTCTGATCCAGGAAGTCAACAAATTCATCGCGGCCAATCCGTCGATAGAAACAGACTCGATCGGTCCGGTACTTCGCGGAGCATTTCCCCGCAACATCAAGATCGAGCGCGTACTGCTGCCTAAAGGCAAAAACAATGTGGTGGATTACGTCGGCTTCGGAGCGGAACTTCCTGATCTTTCCGGCGAACGCCGTTGGAAATATTTTACAACATATCAGGGACGCGTGATCGACCAGCCCGAAGAAGCCACCGATGCACGCGGCGCAGTGACGGCGGACTATCAGAGCGAACTTGAGAAAAAATGGATTGAAGAACTCCGCAAACGTTATCCGGTGAAAATCAACAAAAAAATTCTGAAAAAAGTCAAGCCGCTTCAATGACATTTCAAATCCACAACAGGCCCGCAGCCAAGGCAGTTATCGCTCTTACGATAGCAGCCGCGGCTGCGAGCTGCATTAAGGAGGTTCCTGCCGACGCCATAGTGGCCGTCGGCAATGCCACCCTTACACTCTCGGATCTGCGGAAAGCCATACCGGCAGGCCTGTCGGCTACCGACAGCGCCACATTTGCCGAGTCCTATATCAACTCATGGATCTCGGATATGCTGATAACCGAAATCGCTGAAAAAAACATCCCCGACACCCGCAGTATCGACCGTATGACCGACGACTATCGCAGGCAACTGATAATGTGGGAATATCAGCGTCTGAAAACAGCGCAGGATGGCCCCCCCGAACTGCCTGAAGACACCATAGCGGCATATTATGACAGGCATCATGCCGAAATGCGTGTCGAAACCCCCATGGTGCGTGGCATACTGGTAAAAATACCCACCTCATCTCCCCTGCTCGAGAATGTGAGAAAATGGTATCGTTCAGACAAGGACACTGACATCGAACTGCTTGAAAAAGCAAATATAAAAGACGATGACATCCTGTATGAATATTTCCGCGACAACTGGGTGAAATGGGAACAGATCGAATCTCGTGTGCCACATAATTTCTCAGGCAGAACTCCGAAAACAGGAGAGCATATCGAAGTAAGCGACGGAGACTTCACATATCTGCTTCATATCACTGAAACACTTACAGAAGGCACTGAAATGCCGCGCGATGTTGCAGAACCTATCATACGCGACAGGCTTACAGCGCGCCACAAACTGTCGCTTGACCGCAGACTACGTCAGGAATTATATCAGCAAGCTCTGGAAAACGGTAAAATAAAACGTTACTGAGCTGATCCGATCCATAGGCAGACCATTCCGGCAAGTACCAGAGCGAGATCAACAGCCTTGCCGCGCAAATTTTTCTCTCCGAAAAACAGCGCCCCGCACATAAATGAGACCACCACACTCCCCCTGCGCACCATCGACACTACGGAAATCATGGAATCCGGAAATGTCAGCGCATAAAAATAGGCAAAATCCGCACAGGTCAGAAACACACTGATCAGAATTATGGGCCACCGCCAGACAAACCGGTGGCCATGTAACCGCCGCGGCCACCATACCGTCCACAACATAATGCCCATCATGACACATTGATAGATATTATACCAGCCTTGCACGGACATCCGGCCCAACCCTGCACCACCTGAATCCGTAGAAGCCATCAGAAACTTATCGTAAAGACCGCTCACCGCGCCAAGCACAGCCGCACCTACAAGAAAATATATCCAGCGGTTATGAGCAAACCGTATGCCCTCCTTGCGGCCGCTGCGACTCAACAGATAGAACGACACCACGGCAAAAGCCACGCCGGCCCATTGCCAGCCGTTAAGACTCTCTCCATAAATCAGCAAGGCGCCCACAATGGTCATTACAGGCCTTGTTGCATTGACAGGTCCCACAATTGTGAGCGGCAGATGCTTAATGGCAAAATATCCCAATATCCATGAGCTCAACACTATAACCGACTTCAGCAGAATATATCTATGGGCATGCCACGACCACGGCTCCACATAAAAAGTCTCGCCTTCAGACAGCATTCCCGCCGCCGACAACACAATAGCCGGCAAAAAGATAACACTGCAGAACAACGTGTTGAGAAACAATACAGGTATCACCGCATTGCCGCGCAGCGAATATTTTTTGCATGCGTCATACAGACCGAGTAACGCAGCCGATACAAATGCCAGAATTATCCACATAATTTATAATGTGCAAAATTACAAATTTTTCTCCTACAGGCATTCCGAAACGCCCTTTAAAAGTCACGAAATAATAATTTGCAAGATCATAAATAATTACTAATTTTGTGACGTTTTTCAAGGAAGAAACCCTTACTTAAAACCATCTGACCTTAAAGACTAATTATGACCGATCAAACCAGTGTCAAAACGCTTGAGAAAGTAGTAGTTCGCTTTTCGGGCGACTCCGGCGACGGAATGCAGCTCGCAGGAAACATCTTCACCAACGTATCCGCAGGTGTTGGCAATCAGGTGTCAACATTCCCCGATTATCCGGCCGAGATCCGTGCACCACAAGGCTCCCTGAGCGGAGTGAGCGGATTTCAGGTGAGCATAGGCAAAGAGGTTTATACCCCAGGCGACCAATGCGACGTTTTAGTGGCCATGAATCCCGCCGCACTGAAACAAAATTACCGTTTTCTGAAACATGGCGGAGTCATTATTCTCGACATTGATTCATGCAAGGAATCAGACCTGAAAAAAGCACTGTTCACATCCGACAATCCCATTGCCGAACTCGGCATCAACGACGCACAGGTTCTTGAAGTGCCTGTATCATCCATGACCAAGGCAGCGCTGGCCGAAAGCGGACTCGACCTGAAGTCGGTGATGAAATGCCGCAATATATTCACCCTCGGTCTGGTCTGCTGGCTGTTTGACCGCCCGCTCGAAAGCGCGCTGCGCATGCTCCGCAACAAATTTGCGAAAAAACCGGCCGTCTACGAAGCAAACGCCAGAGTACTCCGCGCGGGCTACGACTACGGACACAACATCCACGCGTCAGTATCGACATACCGCATAGAGAACGATACTATCACATCGGGCGTATATACGGACATCAACGGCAACACCGCCACAGCATGGGGCCTTATCATGGCATCCGAAAAATCAGGCCGTCCGCTGTTTCTCGGATCTTATCCGATAACCCCGGCCACCGACATACTCCATGAACTTGCCAAGCGCAAAGACCTTGGAGTAAAAGCCGTGCAGATGGAAGACGAAATCGCAGGCGTATGTTCGGCGATCGGCGCATCTTTTGCCGGAAACCTGGCTGTGACATCGACCTCCGGCCCCGGACTCGCGCTGAAAAGCGAAGGCATAGGCCTGGCCGTCATAGCCGAACTGCCCCTTGTGGTGATAGACGTGATGCGTGGCGGACCATCGACAGGACTGCCTACCAAAACCGAACAGACCGACCTGATGCAGGCTCTCTACGGGCGCAACGGCGAGTCTCCGGTCGCAGTGGTGGCTCCAGTATCCCCGACCGACTGTTTCGACATGGCGTTTGAAGCGTCTCGCATAGCACTCGAACACATGACCCCGGTGATCCTGCTAAGCGACGCATTCATAGGCAACGGCTCCAGCGCATGGCGTGTACCCGAAGCATCCGACTATCCCGACATCAAGGCCCCGGTTCTGCCGGCAGAAAAAGCCGACGGCAACTGGCATCCATACGAGCGAAACGAAGAGACTCTGGTGAGATACTGGGCCATTCCCGGCACGGAAGGCGCGACCCACCGTCTCGGAGGTCTTGAAAAAGACGCCAACACAGGAGCCATATCCACAGATCCGTTCAACCATGAGCGCATGGTCAGACTCCGCCGGGAAAAAATCGCCCGAATATCAGCCGACATACCTCTCCAGAAAGTATGCTATGAATCAGCCGAAGCCGATACTCTGCTTCTTGGTTGGGGCGGAACATACGGCCACCTACGCACTGCGGCAGCCCAGCTAAATGCCTTAGGCACCCCGATAGCGTTCACACAGTTACGCTACATCAATCCCCTGCCCTCCAATCTCGGTGAAATACTCCGGCACTACAAACGTGTGATCGTGGCCGAACTCAACACCGGCATGCTCGCCGACTATCTGCAGATGCAGTTCCCCGAGGTGAATATCAGCCGCATCAACAAAATTCAGGGCCAGCCTTTCCTGGTAAGCGAAATAGTAGATCACGTCAACAACATTCTCAACTCCAACAACTGATCATAGATCAACAGATATGGAACAGACTCCATCCACATACTCCCCGGCCAACTATAAAAGTGATCAAAACGTACGCTGGTGTCCCGGATGCGGCGACCACGCAGTGCTCAACTGCCTGCACAAGGCAATGGCTACAATAGGCGTACCACCCCACCGCACAGCTGTCATTTCCGGCATTGGATGCTCTTCGCGCCTGCCATATTACTGCAACACGTACGGATTCCACACAATCCACGGCCGCGCGGCAGCCATAGCGACAGGATTTAAGGTTGCCAATCCTGACATGACCGTATGGCAAGTGAGCGGCGACGGCGACGGACTCGCCATCGGCGGCAATCATTTCATCCACTGCCTGCGCCGCAATGTCGACATCAACATTCTGCTGCTCAACAACAAAATATACGGTCTGACCAAAGGACAGTACTCTCCCACCTCTCCCCGTGGATTCGTGAGCAAATCATCACCCTACGGCACCACCGAAGATCCTTTTGTTCCTGCCGAACTCGCCTTCGGCGCACGAGCCACCTTCTTTGCACGCAGTCTCGATGTCGAACTCCAGATCACACAGGAGACCATGGCCGCAGCCGCACACCATCGCGGTGCTGCCGTGGTGGAAGTGCTGCAGAATTGCGTGATCTTCAACAACGGCACCCACAACTGGGTGTCTGACAAGGAAACCCGCGCCGACCGCACCATACACCTCATGGAAGGCCGAAAAATGCTGTTCGGCAAAAATCTTGAAAAAGGTCTCGTGCAGGAAGGCTTCTCGCTCAAAGCCGTGACCGTGGGGCAGGACGGCTACACACTTGACGATGTGCTGACACATGACCCGCATTCGGCATCAGACATCCTTCACCGCCAGCTCGCACTTATGGACGGACACGATCTGCCGCTGGCCATAGGCGTGATCCGCGACGTCGAAGCCCCGGTCTACAATGAAGAAGTCTCGGCACAGGTCGCTCAAATCTCATCGTCAAAAGGCTTCGGCTCTCTCCGTGACATGATCATGGCCGGCGAAACCTGGATCGTGAAATAAAAGACCCATCCAATAGTAAAAATACGGCTCCCCGTAATCCGGATTACGGGGAGCCGCTTTCTGATAAATGCTATTATCACAGAGATACGGAGTGAACATAATCACGCATAAGATTGTTAAGAATGAAAGATAAACTAATTACTACGCTTATTGCAATGAAAAATAAAATCCTGCCGGACAGTATCGGAAAATACTACGACATGATCAATCCCATACGCCGCATACCGGCCCGTGCATACCGCATAGCCATGGCTGTGATCATTTTGGCCGTAGCCGCAGCATTGATCATATTCTTTCTTAACAACAAGCCGCCCAAAACCATCCTGCCGGTGATTGAAGTCGAGCCTGTAGTGACCGAAGACGTCAACGTCTACGGAGAATACGTCGGACGCGTGCGTGCCCAGCAGTTTGTTGAAATACGAGCCCGCGTAGAGGGTTATCTGGAAAAAATGCTATTTGCCGAAGGCACATATATCAACAAAGGCCAGACACTGTTTGTCATCGACCCGACCATTTACCGCGCCCGTGTAAACAAAGCCAAAGCCCTTCTTAACAAGGCTAAAGCCCATGCGCTGAAAGCCGAAAGAGACCTCAACCGCATCAAGCCGCTCTACGAACAGAATGCGGCAAGCCAGCTCGATCTCGACAACGCCATTGCAGCATATGAAGGCGCCGTAGCCGACGTGGTGGTGTGCGAAGCCGATCTGACACAGGCCGAACTCACTCTTGGCTACACATCTGTGCAATCGCCCATTTCAGGCTATATCTCCGAACGCAATGTCGACATAGGCACTCTGGTAGGTCCTGGATCCAAATCCCTGCTCGCCACTGTGGTAAAAAGCGACACCGTGAGAATCGATTTCAGCATGACGGCACTTGACTATCTGCGCAGCAAGGAACGCAACGTCAACATCGGACAACGCGATTCACTGCGCACATGGGATCCATACGTCACGGTCACACTGGCCGACGGTTCAAAATATCCATACCGCGGCTTGGTCGATTTCGCGGATCCGCAAGTCGATCCTAAGACCGGCACATTCTCCGTACGCGCCGAGATGCCCAATCCGGCCCGCGCTCTTCTGCCCGGAGAATTCACCAAAGTGACTCTGCTCATGGATGTCAGGAAAAACGCCGTAGTCGTGCCGTCAAAAGCCTTGATAATCGAAAAAGGCGGAGCCTACATCTATGTGGTGCGTCCCGACAGTGTGGCTGAACGCCGTTTTGTGGAGACAGGTCCCGAAATCGGCAACAAAACCGTGATCGAAAGAGGACTCGGCAACTCAGAATGGATCGTAGTGGAAGGATATCACAAACTTCAGCACGGCATGAAAGTAGCCCCGACAGCCGCAAAAGAATCCAACGACGATAACACTTCGTCCGCCAAACAGGACTAAAAGACATGAAGCGTAATTTTTTCCTTGAACATCCGGTCTTTTCGATGGTCCTGTCGATTGTGATAGTGATCGTCGGAGGAATAGGCCTTGCACAGCTGCCCATCGACCAGTATCCGCAGATCGTTCCGCCAGTCGTGCGTATAAGCGCCACATATCCCGGTGCCGACGCACAGACTGTCACACAGGCGGTGGCCACCCCTATCGAACAGGAACTGAACGGCACTCCTGGAATGCTCTACATGCAGTCGTCCAACTCAAACGCCGGAGGATTCTCCGCACTTGTCACTTTCGATATATCTACAGATCCGGAACTTGCCGCAGTCGATATCCAGAACCGTGTCAAAAAAGCAGAAAGCCGTCTGCCGGCCGAAGTCGTGCAAAACGGCATATCCGTCAGCAAAGAAACAGCAAGCAAGCTGATGACCATCACTCTGCTGTCCAACGACCCGAAATTTGACGAAATATATCTGAGCAACTACGCCACCCTCAATGTGCTAGACATGCTCCGACGAGTGCCCGGAGTGGGCAGTGTATCCAATGTCGGCAGCCGTTACTACGCCATGCAGATATGGGTGCAGCCTGACAAACTCGCCGATCTCGGACTCACCGTCAAGGAACTTCAGGCCGCCCTGAAGGACCAGAACCGCGAATCGGCGGCAGGCGTGCTCGGTCAGGCTCCGATGGACGGCGTGGACCTCACGGTGCCTATCACGGCCCAGGGCCGACTGTCGTCAGTCAGCGAATTCGAACAGATAGTCATACGCGCCAATCCCAATGGCTCCATAATCCGCCTGAAAGACGTGGCACGCATCTCTCTGGAAGCATCGTCCTACTCCACCGAAAGCGGCATTAACGGCGGCAATGCAGCCGTTCTCGGCATCAACATGCTGCCCGGGGCAAACGCCATGGAGGTGGCCGAACGCGTAAAGGAAGCCATGAAGGAAATCAGCGCCAATTTCCCCGACGGCATCACATACCAGATTCCCTTTGACATGACCACATACATATCGGAATCCATACATCATGTCTACCAGACTCTGTTCGAAGCGCTCCTGCTCGTGATCCTTGTCGTCTTCCTCTCTCTTCAGAACTGGAGGGCCACTCTGATCCCGATAGTAGCTGTGCCCATATCTCTGATAGGCACATTCGGTGTCATGCTCGTGTTCGGATTCTCGCTCAACATGATGACTCTTCTGGGGCTTATCCTCGCCATAGGCATTGTGGTGGACGACGCAATCGTGGTGGTTGAGAATGTGGACCGCATCATGAACGAGGAACACCTATCGCCGTACGAAGCCACTCAGAAAGCCATGGGCAACCTTTCGGGCGCCCTGATCGCCATGTCGTTAGTGCTATGTGCCGTATTCGTGCCAGTCAGCTTCCTGCCCGGCATCACCGGACAGCTCTATCGGCAGTTCACGGTCACCATCGCCGTGTCCGTGATCATATCCACGATTGTGGCTCTGACGCTTTCCCCCGTATTATGCGCCATGTTGCTGCGTCCCGGCCAGGAGAAGAAAAAAAACAAAGTGTTCCGCAAAATCAACGAATGGCTCACAGAGGGCAACAGCAAATACAGCGCCATGATCTCATGGACCCTGCGTCACTCAAGGCGTATGTTTGCGGCATTCGGCGTCATTCTGGCCGGAATATACATAATGAACCGGATCGTACCCGAAAGTTTCATGCCCAAGGAAGACCAGGGATACTTCACTGTGGAGCTTGAACTGCCAGAAGGAGCCACAATCGAGCGCACCAGAGAAGTGACCGAACGCGCCATGACATATCTTATGGCCGACCCCGACATCGAACATGTGCTCAACGTGACCGGCTCAAGCCCCCGTGTGGGCGCCAATCAGGCCCACAGTCAGCTCACCGTGATCCTGAAACCGTGGAATGAGCGTAAAACCGAACGCATGGAAGAGGTGATGCAACGCATCTCCGAAGAGCTGTCGGGCTATCCCGAAAGCAAAGTCTACCTGTCGACGCCGGCCATCATTCCCGGGCTCGGATCATCTGGCGGCTTTGAAATGGCCTTGGAAGCCCGCGGCAACACATCGTACGACGATCTGCGACAGGCCGTGGACACCCTGATGTACTACGCCGGACGCGCACCTGAACTCGCCGGACTCTCGTCATCAATGCTAAGCGACATTCCGCAGCTGTACTTCGACGTCGACCGCGACAAAGCCAAACTTCAGGGAGTGTCCATGTCCGACATTTTCTCCACACTGAAAGCATTCACCGGATCAGTATATGTCAATGACTTCAACATGTTCAACCGCATATACCGTGTGTACATACAGGCCGAAGCCCCCTACCGCGCCCGCCGAGACAACCTGAACGTGTTTTTCGTACGCAGCGGCGAAGGTGCCATGATACCTATATCCTCGCTCGGCACCTCCCACTACACCACCGGAGCCGGCACCATCATGCGCTTCAACATGTTCAACTCCGCACTGGTGACCGGAGAAGCCGCCAGCGGCTACAGCTCCGGTCAGGCCATGGCCGCCATGGAACGCATTGTTGATGAACACCTGCCCGAAACCGTGGGAGTGGAATGGAGCGGACTGTCATATCAGGAAAAACACGAGAGCGGCCAGACCGGCATGGTGCTCGCTCTGGCTTTCCTGTTCGTATTCCTGTTTCTGGCCGCGCAATATGAAAGCTGGTCTGTGCCGATAGCCGTGATCCTTTCCCTTCCGGTGGCAGGCATCGGTGCCTATCTCGGCATCTGGATATGCGGACTGGAAAACAACATATATTTCCAGATCGGACTTGTGATGCTTGTTGGCCTTGTGGCCAAAAACGCCATCCTGATAGTCGAATTCGCCAAAGAGGAAGTCGACAAGGGCTGCGATCCGGCCACTGCCGCCATAACTGCCGCCCGTCTCCGTTTCCGCCCGATCGTCATGACATCACTTGCATTCATTCTCGGCCTGCTGCCACTGGTATTCGCTTCCGGCCCCGGCTCTGCAAGCCGCCAAGGCATCGGCACGGGCGTGTTCTTCGGAATGTGCACGGCAATCACAATAGGAATTGTATTCGTTCCGTTCTTCTTCGTATGGGTCTACAAATTAAAGCACAAATACCGTATATGATGACAGGATACATCAAAGGCATTCTTGCAGCGGCCATTGCGGCGACATCTCTTTGCGGATGCTCCATATCACGCAAATGCAGAGCGCCGGAACTGAATCTGCCGTCATCCATAATCAGCGGCGAGACTCCGGCCGACCAGGAGACCTTGGCCGACATGCAATGGTGGAATTTCTACGGCGACAGCCTCCTCTGCAATATAATAGAGCGAACGCTTGAACACAACAAAGACATACTCGCCGCGGCATATCGCATCGAACAGATGCGCGAACAATACCGCATCAGCCGTGCGGAACTGTTGCCCACAATCAGCGCTAACGCTCTGGCCGACAACGAGACCAACGACTACTTCGGCAAAAAGTCCACCAGCGACCCTGAATTCAGCCTGAAAGCCACTCTGAGCTGGGAAGCCGACCTATGGGGAAGACTTCGATGGGCCAAGAAAAAAAACAACTACGAATGGCTTGCCACCGTAGAAGACGAACGCGCCATGCGCATGACTCTCATTGCCGAAGTCGCTGGCACCTACTTCCAGCTCATCGCACTGGACAACGAATTGGAGATCGTCAGACGCACACTCGAAACGCGGCGCGACGGCGAAAAAATGGCCAAACTGCGCTTTGAAGGCGGGCTGACCTCCGAACTCGTCTATCAACAGGCCAAAGTGGAATACGCAACCACAGCCACTCTTGTCCCGGCCTTGGAAAAACGGATCAAAATTACAGAAAACTCACTGTCGCTTCTCATGGGTGCATATCCGGGAGAAAAGATAACACGACAGAAAATAGACCGCTATATACAGGCTCCCGACAGCGTGCCCGTTGGACTGCCGTCTCAATTGCTCATGCGCAGACCCGACGTACGCAAATCCGAGTATCAGCTAAAATCGGCCATGTCATCAGTTGGTGTGGCCTACGCCGATCAGTTTCCTCGTCTCACCATCTCCTTGCAGGGAGGATGGGAAAACGATGACCTCAAAGCACTGTTCAGATCACCGTTCTCATACGTAGTCGGCAACATCGTAGGCACTGCACTGGATTTCGGACGCAAAAGAGCGCAATACAAAGCGTCAATCGCAGCCTACGAACAGTCAAGACTTGCCTATGAAAAAAAAGTTCTTGAAGTATTTACAGAAGTCAACAATGCCGTGGTGACTTACCGGAAAATGCGGGAGACCACAGTGCTGAAAACCGAATCGAGAAACGCGGCGCTCAAATATATCGAACTGGCCAATCTACAATACCGTGCCGGCAGCATCAACTACATAGACGTACTCGATGCCCAGCGCCGCTTTCTCGACGCGCAAATCGGACTGAGCAATGCCGTGCGCAACGAACACATAGCCCTTGTCAACCTCTATAAAGCATTAGGAGGGGGATGGAAACAATAGTATGCCACATTTCATGGTTTGACAATCAAAAAAATCAGTTTTTCGGGAAAATATTTGCACATGTCAGATATAAATCATAATTTTGCATCGCAATTCCCGATAAGGGTATACGCAATGCTTCAGTAGCTCAGTTGGTTAGAGCACCTGACTGTTAATCAGGGGGTCGTTGGTTCAAGCCCATCCTGAAGCGCTTGGAGACCGTCACAATAAGTGGCGGTCTCTTTTTCTATGCCCGTAATTAAGTTGTCAGGTAAATTTGCTCGTATGAATGATAATTGTTAACTTTGTGGCATAAACTGATTTAATTTAATTATCAAATTTTCACAAATGGAACTTTCTCACATCGAACATGTAGGCATCGCCGTACCATCACTTGACGAAGCCATCCCTTTTTACGAAAACATGCTGGGTCTCAAGTGCTTCGCTATTGAAGAAGTAGCAGACCAGAAGGTACGCACCGCATTCTTCCGTGTAGGCCAGACCAAAATCGAACTGCTTGAGGGCACTTCGGAAGACAGCGCCATATCAAAGTTCATCGCAGCCAACGGCGGCCGCGGCGGAATCCAGCACATAGCGTTCGCAGTGGAAGACGGAGTGGCAAACGCCCTTACGGAAATGGAATCAAAAGGCTGTCGCCTGATCGATAAAGCGCCCAGAAAAGGAGCCGAAGGTCTCAACATCGCCTTCCTCCATCCCAAAAGCACCTGCGGCACTCTGATCGAACTCTGCGAAGATCCCAACAAATAAAAAAACAAGCGACAAGGGTAATACACCGACATCCAAGACTCAACCTCAAACCAGAAACACCAAATTTCACTCTAAAGACATGAGTAACCAACTCGCCAAAGTGCAGGAACTCATTGACCTGCGCGCCGAAGCCCGCCTTGGTGGCGGACAAAAAGCCATCGACAAACAGCATGAACGCGGCAAATACACCGCACGCGAAAGAATAGCGCAACTCCTTGACGAAGGCTCATTCGAAGAACTCGACATGTTCGTGCGCCACCGCTGCACCAACTTCGGACAGGAAAAGAAAAGCTACCCGGGCGACGGCGTGGTGACCGGCTACGGCACTATCGACGGTCGCCTGGTTTATGTATTCGCACAGGACTTCACCGTGTTCGGCGGCTCCCTGTCGGAAACCATGGCCCTGAAAATATGCAAAGTAATGGACATGGCCATGAAGATGGGTGCTCCCGTCATCGGTCTCAACGACTCCGGCGGCGCACGCATCCAGGAAGGTATCAACGCACTGGCAGGTTACGCTGAAATCTTCCAGCGCAACATCATGGCATCCGGCGTGATCCCCCAGATCTCCGCTATTCTCGGCCCCTGTGCCGGCGGCGCGGTCTACTCCCCCGCCCTCACCGACTTTACCATCATGGCCAAAGGTATCAGCTACATGTTCCTTACCGGACCTAAAGTGGTCAAGACCGTGACCGGAGAAGACGTGAGCCAGGAAGCCCTCGGCGGCGCCGAAGTGCACTCGTCGAAAAGCGGCGTGGCCCACTTTGCGGCAGAAGACGGCGAAGACGCCATCCGCATCGTGCGCAAACTCTTCAGCTACATTCCCCAGAACAACCTCGAGGAAGCTCCCGTCGTGGAATGCACCGACCCGATCGACCGTCTGGAAGACTCGCTCAACGAGATCATCCCCGACTCCGCCAACAAGCCTTACGACATGTATGAAGTCATTGGCGCGATTGTCGACAACGGCGAATTCCTTGAAATCCAGCGCAACTACGCACGCAATATCATCATCGGCTTCGCCCGCTTCAACGGACAGAGTGTCGGCATCGTGGCCAACCAGCCCAAATTCCTGGCAGGCGTGCTCGACAGCAACGCATCCCGCAAGGCCGCACGCTTCGTGCGCTTCTGCGACGCATTCAACATACCCATCGTATCGCTGGTAGACGTGCCCGGATTCCTCCCCGGCACCGGTCAGGAATACAACGGAGTGATCCTCCATGGAGCCAAGTTGCTCTACGCCTACGGCGAAGCCACCGTGCCCAAAGTGACCGTGACCCTGCGCAAGAGCTACGGCGGATCACACATCGTGATGAGCTGCAAGCAGCTGCGCGGCGACATGAACTACGCATGGCCTTCGGCCGAAATCGCCGTAATGGGCGGTGCTGGAGCTGTGGAAGTGCTCTATGCCAAGGAAGCCAAAGCAGCCGAAAATCCTGCCGAAGTCCTCGCCGAGAAAGAACAGGAATACAACAAACTTTTCTGCAACCCCTACAACGCTGCCAAATACGGCTACATCGACGATGTGATCGAACCGCGCAACACCCGCTTCCGCATTATCCGCGCCCTGCAGCAGCTTGCCACCAAGCGAGTGCAGAATCCCGCCAAGAAACATGGCAACATACCTCTGTAAACCACACTCTCCCGTTCATTCTCACATATTTATATGAAACGCAAACTATTGATGCTCGTCATCGCGCTGACAGCGTGTGCTGCAGTCGGCTCCGCACAGAGCCGGCGCAGCCTGCGCATCAACGAAGTGATGGTGCAAAACGACAGTAATTTCATCGATGACTACGGATGTTATCCGGCCTGGATCGAACTGTTCAACTCAAACTTCGCTCCACTGGAAATCTCCAGCGTGTTCATCACCGACGATCCCGGGAACCCCACAAAATACCCCGTTCCCCTCGGCGACGTCAAAACCCGTGTGCCCAAACGCCAACACGTGATCTTCTGGGCCGACGGAAATGAGACCCGCGGCACATTCCACCTGAACTTCAAGCTCAAACCCGGTCAGGAAAACTACATAGCCATCTACGATGCTGACGGCAAAACCCTGATCGACGAGGTGACCGTCCCGGTGATCGCACCCAACACAAGCTATGCCCGCACAGAAGACGGCGGCGACGAATGGGAAGTACGCGACGGATCCACATCCGAGCTCTACGTCACCCCCTCGTCTGCCAACAAAATCCGCGGTGTCAACCCCAAAATCCAGAATTTCAAGGATATCGACGCCAACGGCTTCGGCATGACCGTAATGGCCATGGCAATCGTGTTCAGCGCACTCCTGACCCTTTGCATCTGCTTCTACATTATCAGCAAGATCGGCGCAAGCCGCAACCGCTCACGCAAGATGGAAGCACAGGGAATGGTAGTTGCCGAAACACCGCGCGAGGCACGCCCCTCTCACGATTCCGGCGAAGAGATCGCAGCCATAGTGGCAGCACTCCACCAGCACCTGAACGTGCACGACCGCGAAAGCACCATCCTTACCATCAACAAAGTCAAACGCGCATACTCGCCTTGGAGCTCCAAAATCTACTCCATCAGGCAGATGCCACGCCGCTGACCGGCTCTCTCACAGCTAAAAAACATCCATTCTCAAATCACGAATCGACAATGAAAGAATACAAATATAAAATCAACGGCAACATATATAAGGTATCCGTTGGCGACATCGACAACAACGTTGCCCACGTGCAGGTCAACGGCACCCCCTACACCGTGGAACTTGAAAACACGACCAAACCCGTCACCGTGGTCAACTCTCCGCGTCCCGCCGCCGCTCCCCGCACCGAAACCGGCGCCAAAGTCATCGCATCGGCTCCTGCCGCAGCCGGCAGCCATCAGGTCAAGGCCCCTCTGCCCGGCGTGGTGCTGAGCATCCCCGTGAAAGTGGGCGATACAGTCAAGGCATCCGACACAGTCGTGATACTCGAAGCCATGAAAATGGAAAACGCCATCCATGCCGGACGCGACGGTAAGATAGCATCCATCGCTATCAACACCGGTGACTCCGTCCTCGAAGGCAACGTTCTCATCACTCTTGAGTGACCGTCAGTAAATCCATCTAATCATATATATCAACTATCAATATGGATTTTGGTGATTTTCTGCTCAATAACTTAGAGCAGTTCTGGCATCTGACCGGATTCTACAACGCCACGTGGCAAAACTTCGTGATGCTCGCCGTGGGTCTGTTTTTCATCTGGCTGGCCATCAAAAAAGACTTCGAACCGATGCTGCTGGTGCCCATCGGCTTCGGTATGCTCATAGGCAACGTACCCTTCAACACAGAAGCCGGACTTGAGATCGGCATCTACGAAGAAGGCTCGGTGCTCAACATTCTCTACAACGGCGTGTCGGCCGGATGGTATCCTCCGCTCATATTCCTGGGCATAGGCGCCATGACGGACTTCACCGCCCTCATAGCCAACCCTAAACTGATGCTTATCGGAGCTGCCGCCCAGTTCGGCATATTCGGTGCCTATATGGTGGCCCTGCTGCTGGGATTTGCTCCCGACCAGGCTGGCGCCATAGCCATTATCGGCGGAGCCGACGGCCCCACAGCCATCTTCCTTTCGTCCAAACTGGCCCCTAACCTCATGGGCGCCATAGCCGTGTCGGCTTACTCCTACATGGCCCTCGTGCCCGTGATACAGCCGCCCATCATGCGCCTGCTCACCACCAAGCAGGAACGCCTGATAAAGATGAAACCGGCCCGTGCCGTGAGCCAGAACGAAAAGATCATCTTCCCGATCGTCGGCATGCTCCTCACCTGCTTCGTGGTTCCCTCTGGCCTGCCGCTGCTCGGCATGCTCTTCTTCGGCAACCTGTTGCGCGAATGCGGAGTCACAACCCGTCTGGCCAAAACCGCCAGCAACGCGCTGACCGACATCGTGACCATTCTGCTCGGCATGACCGTGGGCGCCTCTACCCAGGCATCACAGTTCCTCACCGCGCAGACCATCGGCATCTTCGCTCTCGGTTTCATGGCTTTCATCATCGCATCCGCATCCGGCGTGATCTTTGTGAAGCTCTTCAACCTCGTGCTGCCCAAAAACAAGAAGATCAATCCTCTGATAGGCAACGCGGGCGTATCGGCCGTGCCCATGTCGGCCCGTATCTCCAACAACCTCGGACTGGAATACGATCCCAGCAACTACCTGCTCATGCACGCCATGGGTCCGAACGTTGCCGGTGTCATCGGCTCGGCAGTAGCAGCCGGTGTGCTGCTCGGTTTCCTTGCCTGATCATTCCTGCCACAAACCTTATTAATCTACATAAAAGCAGCCCAGTCATGCACCTATCCGCACGGCTGGGCTGCTCTTTATGGCTTATACAGCTCTACCCCCACTCTACATAAATGTCTTGATTGCTGACGTCTGTTCTTTGGAGGAAAAACAACTTGACGAACGGCTGCTGATCACAGACTATGATGAAATCTCAAACATGCTCCCCACACGCACAATGCAGAACGATTAGTCCGCCGCTCTACACTATTGAAAACGGTCTACTTTTTGTACAATTAGGTATTATAGTTTTATCATCTTGAAGATCATAGATAAAAAGCGAGATCACGCCAGACCTGAAATGTCCGGCGTGATCTCGTGTTTATTGGAAGAAATATATCTCTCTCGATTTACATCATGCCCATGCCACCCATTCCGGGGTTAGGCATGGCAGGTGCGGGATTTTCCTCTTTCTTCTCGGCGATGACACATTCTGTGGTGAGGAACATGCCGGCGATAGAAGCAGCATTCTCCAGAGCCACACGTGTCACTTTGGCCGGGTCGATCACGCCGGCGGCCAGCAGGTGTTCATATTCGCCAGTGCGTGCATTGTAGCCATAGTCGGCATCGCCTTCCTTGACTTTCTGCACGATCACAGAGCCTTCCTCTCCGGCATTGTGCACGATCTGACGCAGCGGCTCCTCAATAGCACGCTTCACAATAGCCATACCGGTAGTCTCGTCATCGTTCACTCCCTTTACTCCTTCGAGTTTGGCAATGGCGCGTATATAGGCCACACCGCCGCCGGGCACAATGCCCTCGGCAATTGCCGCACGTGTGGCCGAAAGAGCGTCGTCCACGCGGTCTTTCTTCTCTTTCATCTCCACTTCTGAAGGAGCGCCGATATGGAGCACAGCCACACCGCCGGCCAGTTTGGCCAGACGTTCCTGAAGTTTCTCCTTGTCGTAGTCGGATGTGGTATTGGAGATCTGGGTCTTGATCTGGGCCACACGGGCTGCGATAGCGTCGGAAGAGCCTGCACCGTTCACGATAGTAGTGTTCTCCTTGTTTACGGTAACCTTCTCAGCACGGCCGAGCATGTCGATGGTGGCACCTTCGAGCTTCATGCCCTTCTCCTCGCTGATAACCACACCTCCGGTCAGAGTGGCAATGTCTTCAAGCATCTCCTTGCGGCGGTCGCCGAATCCGGGAGCCTTCACTGCACAGATCTTCAGCGATCCGCGGAGACGGTTCACTACCAGAGTAGCAAGAGCCTCGCTGTCAACGTCTTCAGCGATGATCAGCAGCGGACGTCCGCTCTGTGCGGTAGCTTCAAGAATGGGAAGCATATCCTTAAGGCTGGATATCTTCTTGTCGAAGAGAAGGATAAACGGCGAGTCCATCTCACACTCCATCTTCTCGGTGTTGGTGACGAAATAAGGTGATATGTAGCCGCGGTCAAACTGCATGCCTTCCACAATATCCACTGTGGTTTCCGTGCCCTTGGCTTCGTCTACGGTGATGACACCTTCTTTTTTCACTTTCTTCATCGCTTCGGCGATAAGAGCACCGATCGCTTCGTCATTATTGGCCGAAACGCGCGCCACGTCCTCGATCTTTTTCAGGTCATCGCCAACTTCCTGGCTCTGCTCGCGGATACTGCCCACCACAATTGCCACGGCCTTGTCGATGCCGCGCTTGAGGTCCATGGGATTTGCTCCGGCAGCCACATTCTTCAGGCCGACGTTGATGATCGACTGAGCCAGAACGGTAGCGGTGGTAGTGCCGTCGCCGGCATCGTCGCCGGTTTTGGAAGCGACTTCCTTGACGAGCTGGGCACCCATGTTCTGAAACGGATCCTCAAGCTCCACTTCGCGAGCCACGCTCACACCGTCCTTGGTGATATGCGGTGCTCCGAATTTTTTATCAATGATCACGTTGCGGCCTTTGGGACCGAGTGTCACTTTCACGGCGTCAGCCAGAGCGTCCACACCTTTTTTCAGCTCTTCACGAGCCTTGATATCGAATTTGATTTCTTTTGCCATAAGTAGGAATTTTAATTGTCAAGTCAGAAAATTCGGTTTAATTTCAATCATTGATCACTGCAAGCACATCGGACTGACGCATGATCAGATACTTTTCGCCAGCCAGCTCGATCTCAGTGCCGGCATATTTGCCATACAGCACCTTGTCGCCTGCCTTAAGCACCATTTCCTCGTCCTTGGTGCCGTTGCCCACGGCAAGAACTTCACCCTTAAGGGGTTTTTCCTTTGCTGAATCGGGGATGATAATGCCTGCCATTGTCACTTCTTCGGCCGGTGTGGGCTGAATCAGCACTCTGTCGGCCAGGGGTTTGATATTCATAACTTGAATAATTTATTTTGGTTAAATATGTTTTGTTATATTTGTTTACTTGTTTACACTGCATACTCCGTGCCAAAGCGCTCCTCTGTCATAGAAACTGACAAAATGGCGCATAATGCGTAACTACAAACAAACCGACAGGCCGGATTGTTCACCAATGCAACATCTATGACCAATATTGTCAAATAATGTTAACCTGTTAAACCATACCGACGGTCCGCTGTCATAATAACCGTAAACAACACAAACACAATTAACAACAATAGACAATGAAAAAGTTTATGATCGCAATGGCTGTGGCAGCCATGACAATCTCAGGATTCACAGCATCGGCCCAGAACACAAAAACAGATACAGACTGCTGTGCCCCCTGCCCCAACAAGACCGAAAACTGCCGCCAGCCTGAAAATTGCGCAAAAAAGAGCCAGTGCCCGTTTAACGGACTCAACCTCACCGACGCACAAAAAAATAAACTCAAAGAATTGCACAAGGCTGAAGCTGCCAAACGCCAGGAATGCAAACAGGCAAAACAGGGCTGCAGCCGCACCATGCGCACCGAACACCTTGCCGCAGTCAAAGCCATACTCACTCCCGAACAGTATGTCAGCTATCTGGAAAACATTGCCGTATCTGGCCACGGATCATGGAAAAAACCGGGCAAGCACCACCGTGCAATGCGCGCCACCTGCCCTGCGGCTTCAAACGCAGCATGCCCCCAGGCTCCCGCATCCAAATAACCAAAACGACCTCATTCCCATATAGACTCTGCAAAAGGTAAAAAAGAACAGGGTGTGCCGTATTTTATATTATGAACGGCACACCCTTGTCATTTACAGCACCATCCAAAATTCGTCGCTACACTCCACAGAAACAAAACAGATCAAATTTAGGACCGCGCTTACATACAATAAATACTATTCTGCATACAATTGAATCTGATTTAATCAACTTATTGATAACTTGAAAAGGGCCTATAATCCATATATATTTGGCAATAACCGTAATTTCGAATATATTTGCAATAAAATACCCCAATTCAATTTATCCATGAAACTCAGACTGATTCTTGCAACGGCTCTGACCGTTATGTCCGGATTATGGGCAATGGCCGACGGACCTTTCCGGCTACATCGCTATGACGCGCTTAAATCCACGCCGATAAACTCCGAAAATATCGTGTTTGTCGGCAATTCCATCACCAATATGCACGAATGGTGGGAAGCCTTCGGTTCTGACCATCGCATCATCAATCGCGGCACATCCGGAGGATTCTCATACGAAATACTTGAAAACCTCGAATCATTCATTGACGGCAAACCGGAAAAACTGTTTCTGATGATCGGCACAAACGACATCAGCACCGGAATCGCTCCTGCCACAGTAGTCAGCAATATCCGCACCATCATCACCCGCATACAACAGGAGTCTCCCCGGACCAAAATCCATATACAGAGCATCCTGCCGCGAGTCCACGAACCCCAGAACGCCAACAACAAGGCTGCCAACGAAATGCTTAAGGCCCTGTGCGCGGAATTGGACGTCACATACCTTGACCTATGGGATGCCCTGCTGGGAGTGCGCAACTACGGCGAATGGTCGGCCGACGGCCTTCACCTGTATGCAGCCGGCTATCGCATATGGTGCAAACAGATAGCGCCTTATGTCGATGAAAACGCCGAATGCGTCTATCAGGACTCCTACTCAAACATCAACTCCGGAATGAACAACAGCAACGGCATGCGGTCCAGCTATTTCGGCATGCTTCCTCTGACGACCGACGACGTAATTATCGTGGGTGATGAGATGATCCACGGCGGCGAATGGCATGAACTGCTGCGCTCACCCCGAATCAAAAGCCGCGGCACCGGATGGGGATACGGAGGTCTGTCACTCGACCAGCACAAAACGCAACTCACTGCGATTCTGACCGGCAACGGCAACAAGCAGAACCCCGCCAAAATATTCTTCTACTGCGGCACTTCCGATAAAAACATCACCAAATACGGCGCACTGATCGACGAGGCAAAACGTCTGTCGCCTGCTTCCCAACTGTATATCATGGCGCAGATACCTATGGCCGACACTAATAACAACGCCGTTGTCTCCTTCAACTCACAGTTGCAGAATCTGGCCGTCCAAAAGGGCGCCACATACGTCGACACATACACTCCCCTGCTCAATTCATCGGGAACGGCAGATCCTGAATGTATCACCTCCGACTACCTTTACGGACGTGGCTACATCAAAGTGGCCAACACTCTGGCCGAATATCTTCAGGAAGAAAACGTCAATCCGGTATCGCTGGAAGAATTCGAAACCATATATGCCGTACGCACAGCGCGCAACACTCTCGCAAACGCCATAGCTACAGCCGCCGGACTGACATACGGCGACGGCATAGGCCAGTATCCCGAATCAGAAAAACCTGCTGTCGACGCACTCGTAGAACAAGCCACCAAGATACTCCAGGCTTCCGATTTCGACCCCGCGGCAGCATCCAAGACGGCCACAGCCATCGAAAGCGCCATCAACTCACTGCTTTCCCGCATCAACCAGCCTAAACCGTCCACCGATGCCGAACAATACCTATATACCATCTGCTCCTCGCTGCGCAACAGCTATTTCACCACAGCCACACCAACCGGACTCTACGGCTACACAGGCAATGCCGACAAGCAAGACATCACCGGAGTGTGGAAATTCGAAACCCGCACCGACGGCACATTCAATATCATAAGCCCCGCCGACGGGTCATACATGAACCCTGCCGCATCACACAACACCCAGATCAAACTATCCGCTTCCGAACCATCCACAGGCTGGACCATAAGCCATGCTTCAACCGTAGGCATGTATGTGATCCACAGCGGGACCTCATGCCAGCTCAACCAGACCACTCTCAACGGAAACCAAGTCTACAACTGGTATGGCGGCACCTCGGCCCCCGACCGTGAAGACGCCGGATGCCAGTTTACATTAAAGGAATACAACGGTAAATTCGCCGAATCGGAATTCACCACAGGATGGTATGAGATAGAGCTGGCCAACGACCTCAACGGCTACCTGACAGCAGGCACCCACCATATACTCAACGCCGAGAACGAATACCGTCAGAGCAACACCAACTACTATGCTCTCAAATTCGCGGCCAAACCCTCCGACGCCCCGAAAGCCTGGGTTCATATCACCGTCAAAGGCAACATCTATCAGTTCACATCACTCAACGGCCACGGCATACAGGAAAACTGCATCTCCTCACGTGCGTCACTCCCGTCGTCCAACCCTACAGTAACGGCATCCGCCACAATCGACGGCGCCTATGCCATAGGAAAATGGAGCTACTATTCCAACGACGGCAACGAAAGCCCTTACGTCGGCAAATCATCAGCATCCGACAATTCCTACTATCTGACACGTGTCAATGACTCTGATCTCGAGACTTACGACATCTACACTGTGAGCATGACCGGCACCACTCCGGCTGCCGAGGTCGGACAAGATGTGCGTCTCACACTCAACCATCCCGAAAACAAAGGCATACGCTCCGTATACGCCGGCGGAACATTCTTCGTGCCCAAAGGCACAACTCTGGTATATGACGATTTCTCAGCTCCGTCACATGCCGGAAACGCCAATCCCGAAATCACTGTAGACCCTGAAAACCATACCATCACACTCGACTATACCAAACAACACATAGAAACCGGTATCTCACAAATCGACACCAACGTTACCGACACTGAAAAAGCCTACTACAACCTGCAGGGCATGCGCATGGCCCGCCCCACACGTTCCGGGATATACATCCACAACGGCATTAAAATCCGCCTGTAATCCCGCATAACAAGCATATATCCCACAAAAAAACACGTACGCACCGGATTCAATTGCCACTGCGTACGTGTATTTTTTATACTCTCCACCTCACCTCACTTGCTGTGAGACATAATCATATACCTCCGCTGAAATCGCGGCAATGACACTGTCGGCATCACTTTGCGGACCGCCATAATCCCTGACAAGCACCGCGATCGCATATCCACGCCCATCAGGCAGACTAACATAGCCGACATCGTTCACCGCAATCACCTGTCCCCTGTCATTCACATATCCGGAGCCGGTACGGTGGGCAAACACCACCCCCTTCTTGCCTGTGAGTGCGGCGGCAATACGCCCCCTACCCGTGTCGCATTCTTCCATACACTGTCTGATATAAGCCTGCTTTTCCGCCGATACCAAAGAATCGGTAAACACTCTGTCGACCAACACCGCACAAGCCAGCGGCGAACTCCAGTTGCGATAACTGAGTCCGTGGTCGGCATGCATCTGCCGTTCGGTCACCTCAAGACGAAAATCTCCGACCACACCCGCCTGTCTTATAAAACTGTCGGTTTCCGCTATAGTGCAGATTCGGTCAAACAGTATATTGCTGACATTATTGTCACTGAAACGCAACAGATAATCCATCATCTCGCCCACAGTCAGACTGTCATTTCCCTCAGGACAACTTTCGGCAAGCGGACTCCAGGTATTACGGTCAAGATCTTCGCTTGCCACTGGCATGATCAGATCAAGATCTCTCGACGAAGCATCCAGAGCGCCGCACACAGCAATGGCCTGATGCAACTTAAACACGCTCATCAATGGATAACGCACATCATTGTTGACCACCACGGTATCCTTGCCGTCGATTATCACTGCCACGCCGACCTGCGCGGGCGCATCAGCCAGAATCGCATGCAAAGCCGTTTCCAGTCCACGGCCTTCCGGCCCTCGGCAACACCACATGCCACACAACGCCACAACGGCGCCAACCATTCCCATCATCTCTCTCATATATTATTTATTATTTCTTAAACGCATCCTATTTATAAAAAAACGAAACGCCGTCCTCTGTATGATCCAGGACGGCGCTTTGTTTAAGATAATATCTCGTCCTCGTCAGAGACCGGTATTTTAAAATTAACCTGCCAGACGGAAGTTGATGGGAAGAGTGTACCACACACGCACGGCCTGACCGTTGTTCTTACCGGGAATGAAGTTGGGCAGTGATTTAACCACGCGCACAGCTTCTTTATCCAGATCGGGGTCTTTGCCGCGCACCACTTTCACTTCTCCGATCGAACCGTCACGTTCAACAACAAACTGCACGGTCACACGACCCTGGATATTGTTCTGAGCGGCCTGTTCCGGATAGCGGATGTGGTCGTTGAGGAATTTATAAAGAGCTTCGATACCGCCGGGGAACTGAGGCTGCTGTTCCACAACCTTGAACACCTCGTTGGTCTCTTTTTTCTCTTCCACGATAATCTCCTCCTTGTGTTCGCGGATCACGGCAACGTCATCAGTACCCTGGTCGAAGTCCGTAGAACCGAAAGCGGTCTCGGTCTCACGCATTTCATCCTGGTTCTTGATTTCGTCCTCCTTGGTCACCTGGTCGTCATCGACGATGGCGAGCTCGGTAACTTTCACCGTGTTGAGGATTTCTTCGGGAAGGGCTTCTTCCACTTCAGGTTCTTCGTAGCGCTCTTCGGGCTCTTCTATTTCTTCAGGCTCGTCGACAGAGGTGTCCACGCTCACCACTTCCTGCTCGGCTTCAGCCAGAGGTCCTTCCTCCTCGACGCGTTCCAGTGCGGAAACACCGAGAGAAATCAGGAATGCGGCAATCATGACCACCACCACCGAAAGCATGGCCCAGTTGTGGCGCTTTGCACTTGAGTTACGTAATTGATAGGCACCAAACTCTTTGTTCTTGCCTTCAAAGACTATGTCAGTCCACTCATGTGATGAAAGATCTACGTCTTTTGCCATAATTTCTTTCTGTTTTAAGGGTTAAACAAGTTCAAACATCACATATATCAAAGCTTGCCATGGGCATGCTTGTACGAGAGAATCAACATGGAGTCGACAGAGTTGATGTTGTCGATCTGATAACGCGAGATCTGGTTGATCTGCATCTCGTCAAGAGCGGAAATCACGCTTTCGTAGCTTGCATCCGGACCGGCCTTGATGATCACAACAGGACGGGTCAGAGTGGAGTCATTGCGTATCTCTTTGGCCTGCGCCTGGAAAGCGGAGTCTGTAAGCTCCTTATTTTTCCACTGGGCCTTGAGGGCGTCGATCCTTTCAAGTACCTGTTCGTTGCGGGCATGCAGGATGGCACGTATGCCGTTCTGCCGGCCTTCAAGATTACCACGGAAGCGCTCTTCTTTAAGTTTCAGAGTGCCGTCATTGTCGATGAATCCGTCGCCATTCTTGTCGATCTGGTCAGCGGGCACATCGTAAGGCTTACCCTCGTAATAATAGATCACGTGCATGGGATAAGTCTGTCCGGTGGCTTCGTCTGTTTCAGTCTTCACATGACCCTGTGCATCGCGTTCGGAATCAAGGATCAGTGTGATTGCTTCTGACTGCTTGGTTTTGTTCTGCTGCGCTTCTTCCAGTTTTTCATTGGAAGGAAGGGCGATCTGCAATGTCTGCGACTTGATCATCGTGGTACAGAGCATGAAGAACGTGATCAGAAGCATGTTCATATCCACCATGGGTGTGAAGTCCACGTGGATAGACATCTTTTTCTGGGCGCCTTTCTTTTTCTTGCCCTTGTCGGATTGTTCTATCTGTGCCATAATGATTAGTCGTTTTCAGATTTCAAAGCAGTCATCAAGGTGAACTTGTTGAGTTTCATCGTCTGGAGGTTGTCGAGCACATCGTGAATGGTGCTGTAAGGGGTGTCCTTGTCAGCTTTCACGGCAATGCCTTCGCCGGTGCGCTTGAGAGCGGCATAGAACTTGTCGTTGGGAGCGGCGGTCTCGCCGTTTTCCTTCACGCGTCCGTTGTCGCGATAGTTCTGAGCCACGCGCTGCATGGCATCCATCCAGATCTGGAACTCATTGAGGTTGTTCAGGTCGCGGTTATCATTGATGGGAATTCCGACCACGTTGGGGTTGAATTCTTTCATCACCTTGTCCTGCTCGGTGGTGGGCATATCCAGGAAAGCGGGAAGATCTTTCATGGGCATACCAAACATGCCGAGCTTGGAGAAAGCCGAAACCTGAGAGGCGGTGAAGCTGACCTTCTTGTCGGGATGACGTTCGTTGTACAGGCGTGCAGCCTCGATGATGAGGTCGCGACGCACATTCTCGCTCTTGTAGGTGGAGTCCACGTCACCGGTGATGCCGATGAACACCTTGCCTTCCACCGCACGGTTGATATCGCCGTTGCTCTTGATCTCGGCTCCGCTGACCAGAATGGTAACAAGGTCAGACAGGGGCACTTTGATTTCAGACACGGAGCTCGGGGTGATAACCGTGGCGGGTTCCTTGGCGAGGAACGTTGAAGTCAACATGAAGAAAGTCAACAAAAGAACGGTCACGTCACTCATCGCCGTCATGTCGATGAGCGTACTCTTTCTTTTTACTTTAGGCTTTCCCATATTACTTTAGATTCAATGTGATTGGTTTAAAACTAAGTAATGGGGAATTAGTGTGTAGCCTGGAAGGTCTGCACGATCGAGAAACCGATTTCGTCGATAGCGTAGGTGAGGTTGTCGATCTTGTTGGTGTAGAAGTTGTAGGAGATAACAGCGAATGCACCGGTTGCGATACCGAAGGCGGTGTTCACAAGAGCCTCGGAGATACCAGTTGACAGAGCGGTCGAGTCAGGAGCGCCGGATGCGGACAGAGCCTGGAACGACTTGATCATACCGATAACGGTACCGAGAAGACCGACGAGAGTACCGAGAGTGGTGAGAGTTGCCACGATGGGCAGATTCTGCTGCAGAGAGGGCATTTCCATTGCGGTAGCTTCTTCAACTTCCTTCTGGAGAGTCTGAACTTTCTGTTCTTTGGTCAGAATGGTGTTCTTGTCCATCTCTTCGTAGCGAACGAGGGCTGCGGAAACAACAGCGGCAACGCTACCTTTCTGCTTGCGGCAGAGTTCCTGAGCACCGGCGATGTCGTTTTTAGCGAGTTTTTCCTTGACAGCGGCAACGAACTTGGCGATGTTGCCGGTGCCCTTGGCGCTCTTCAGAGCGATGGCACGCTCAACGGAGAGAACGATAACGGTGAGGAAGAGAGTCTGCAGGATAGGCACGATCACACCACCCTTGAAAATGGTACCGATAAGGTCTGTGGGGTGTGCATCACCTTCAAAGAACCACATTGATGCGGGTGCTTCACCTTCAAACTCAAAGTGGCTGGGAGCGCCGAAGAAGAAGAGGAACGCGAGAACTGCCACAACAAAGCAGCAGCAGATCACCAGAAATGCGTTCTTAACGCCGGTAACCGAAGATTTCACGGGAGCGCCGCCCTTTACGGGCTTTGCCACGGGGGAGTTGTTAGCTTCCATACTTGTAAATGTCTGTGAATTAAATTAGTTAAAAAATAATGGTTAATTGTAGTTTAGTTTATTGCACTGATTAAGCGGGGCATAGTCCACCCCAAATACAGGGCAAATTTACCACTTATTTTTAAACTATCAAAAAAAAAGCCTATAATCATGTGAATTCTTCACTATTTTCAGGCCGTAGGCTATTTTTTTGAAATTAGACGATAAAAGCATTAACTTTGTGGATTATTATGAACGCAGAAGAAAAACTCAATGTTGAGACGCGCGCAGTGGAACTGCTGCGCACGGTATTCGACCCGGAAATCCCGGTCGACATCTATTCTCTCGGCCTTATCTACCGGATAGAAGTGACTGATGACGACGTACTCCAGATCGACATGACCCTGACAGCCCCCAACTGTCCGGCTGCCGACTTTTTAGTGGAAGACGCGCGATATAAACTCGAGACCATCGCCGGAATCAGATCAGTGGAGATCAACATCGTATTCGAGCCGGAATGGACCAAGGACATGATGAGCGAGGAAGCCAAGCTGGAACTCGGATTCCTGTAAGCATTAACCTATGAGGAAGATCGACTATTTCATATCCGACCTGCATCTGGGCGCCGCATATTTTATTGAACCGCGCGCGCACGAGAAGGCTGTGGCCGATTGGCTCCGGTCAATCGGGCCGACTGCCCGGCGGCTGTATCTGGTAGGCGATATTCTCGACTATTGGTATGAATACCGCCATGTGGTGCCACAGGGCTATGTAAGGTTTTTTGGCGCGTTGGCAGAACTGGCCGACTCCGGGGTGGAGGTGACGTGGATTATCGGCAACCACGACATCTGGATATTCGACTATCTTCCTTCGGAACTCGGCATAAGAGTGGTCGACGGCATTCTGGATGAAACCATCGACGGAAAAAGATTCATCATAAGCCACGGCGACGGCCTTGGGCGGATAGGCCCAGGCATGAGAGCTATCCGCACTTTGTTCCGCAACAGACTGTGTCAGATACTTTTCGCCGCCATTCATCCACGCTGGACAGTAGGATTCGCCCATTGGTGGAGTGCATACAACAGACGACGCCACCACACCGGTCCGGCAGCCCGCCCTCTGCCCGTGGAGCCACTCGTGCAATGGGTTGAAGAGAATCAACTCACCCGTCCGGTACATCCGGTCGATTTTTATGTGTTCGGACACTACCACACCGTAGTCGACCGCAAGGTGGAAGGAGCGCGAATGATAGTGCTCGGAGACTGGATCACCAATATGAGCTATGGCACGTTCGATGGCACGAAATTCACCATGCATCGGGTGGATTTAGAGGTAAAAAACGATCTTTCCAACACCGGGAAGTAAATACAGGCGCCATGCAACGGCAGGCATAAGGCACACAAACAGCTGATATAACGCAAATTACCTCACATGCGATTAAATATAGTTATTAAACGATGTTAAATAACATATAAATAAAGTTGCACGCACGGATAAAAACAGCCACCTTTGCATCAGAAACCTGTAACAATCTTTTTTACCTTAGAAATTGTACCTATTGGAAACCTATTGAAAAGGAGCTCAGTGATGAGCTCCTTTCTCTTATTCATGCATAACTGTGCAGACCGCCCAATATGAAATTCACCCCGAAATAGGTCATGACCACACAAGCAAAAGCCGCCACACACCATATAGCATAAGCCCTGTCGTCCGCAAGCCACGACAACGAGCGTCGGTGTAACGGCAAGGAATATACAAGCATGGTTATCAGTGCCCAGACCTCTTTCGGATCCCAGCCCCAATAGCGCCCCCACGACATATTTGCCCACACAGCGCCAATGAATATACCTGCGACAAGCAAAAACACCGCCGGTCTGAGCATACGCCGGCTTTCGGCAAGAAGATGGCGCCTACCGAAAAACCACGCCACACCGCACAGCGCCATCAACGCCAGCAGAGCGTAGGCAAGCATCACAGCCAGAACATGTACGCTCAGCAGCGGCGACCGCAACACGGGCATTATCTGTGTGACCTGAGGGTTCCGCAATCCTATCATGGCTACCATCAGCGACAGTCCAGCCACCATGAGCCCCAAAGCAAGCAGCTCCGGAGTGCGCCGTGCGCCCAAAGCGGCAGCCACACATGCGCCCACGGCCATCCATTGCATGGTCTCATATCCGTTGGCCATAGGAACCCGTCCTGCCGCCACAGCATTCAGCGAGATGAGAAACAGAACATAGCCGGCCGACAAACCTACCGCCGCCCATGCCACCCGGCGGCACGGACAGACAAACAGCGCCACCGCTGCAACCACCATGACAGCCGCGGGCCACGACGAAGCCGACAAATCCACAAACATACGCTCGGCCCACGTCCTTGCGGCCGACGGCAATACCTCCGGCACCACCGCATGCTGATAGCTCGCTATCTTGTCCACAGTCCGGGCCACGCCCTCCCAGTCGCCGACGGCCACCAACTCCGCCACATAGCCGAGACTATGCCGGGCCATGCGCCATGAATCCACGTCCATCGCATCAGGCATATCGTCCACAGGCGAATACCATACCATATTCCCCGATCCTGTATAAGGAAATATTTTCCAGAGCGATCCGGCCGACGCCATTGACGCCAGCGAGAATTTCTCATTTTCCTCCTCATGGCCCATATCCGAAAAGCGATAACGGCCACTCTCATCAAAAAAGTCGGCAAGCGACGCACGGTCTCCGCCATCAGACGCCACACCTTTTATATATATACACGGCTCGTCCTTCCAGGAGTCATAATAAAACAGCCATCCCGACAGCACCTGCTCAGGATTCATCCCCCGATACGTCGCCGACCCCGTCAGCCTTACTGTGAAATCGCGCGCAAGCGATGAAAAAGGGGCCACACGTCCGTTATGATACACAAACAGATTTCCGAACCGTTCAGCCACATCGGCCGGAACCACCGATGGCGCGGCATTGAGAGCCGGCGAACAAAAGCCGATAACCGCGACGACCGCCGCCACTGTTTTCCGTCTTTTCTCCGGCACACATATCCATATCATGGACACCAGTAGCATCAAATATCCTGAATATGTCACCCCGATGCCCCACGGATCATGGGTGACAGTAAGCACAGAGCCGAGAGAGTCGGCATCATAGCCCGACTGATAAAAACGGTAACCGTCCGCCGTCACCACTTTATTCATCGCTACGGTCTCCTTTGTGCCGTCCACCGTAATATGGCTCACAAAGTCCGAAGGCGCCTGTGTGCCAGGATAATATTCCACAACGAACTCATCGAGAGTCACAGGCAACGCTCCTACAAACACCGTATCCCCCACCCTCAGATGCACCTTCTCGGACGTGCCGCAGCAATGCGTGACCAATGCCCCGGCAAGTATGACCAGAAAAGAGACATGAAGCATAAACACGGCAGGACGCACATATAGTCTGCGTCTCACAATGACACACAACGACCACGCGGCCAATACAGCCCACCCCGCCACAAAGACCGGAGAGGTATAAATCCTCTCCGCATCAGGCAAAAAACTCACGGCGGCCAAAGCCACCACCATCAAGGCCAATATAATGAAAGGCATAGTAGTTTTATAATTAGGAGTTAGGAGTCAGGAGTCAGGAGTTAGGAGTCAGGAATGCAAATTTAGCAAAAACATCGAATATAAACACCCGACTCCTAACTCCTCACTCCTAATTCCTAATTCTAAATTGCTTCTAAAAACGCGACCACGGCATCACGGTCTGTTTTTGACAGAGCACGGAAACGGTCCACGGAATATGCCGCATCGCTTTGCTCAGAAGCTCCATGCCACATGATCGCTTCCAGCGTGGTGCGCGCACGGCAGTCATGAAGACGGTCGGCATACTCCGCTCCGGTCACCTTTTGATGCAGACCACGGCCCCAAAGAGGAGTAGTCCGGCACCATCCGTTGCGTATATCATTCACCATCATCAATTTATGTTGCACCATATCTGTATAAGGCCATATCTTCTGTTCGGGATAGCGCGGAAGATCCCGTCCGCCACTTCCATTGAAAAACTGTGCCGGATCCCTCACTTCATCCTTCCCTGTAGTCCACGAAGGACGGTGACAATAGGCACAGCCTATCTCCTGAAATAGCTCTTTGCCGCGAGCCACCGACGGATTGTCAATATCACGCACTGCGGGAACGGCCAGCCCCCGGTGCCACACCATCATGTCTATATAATTCTGGTCTGAGGCCTCGGCTGGCACCGACGTCGAATTGATATATGCCAGAATATCCTTCTCGACATCACCGGAAAACCATTCGGGATGTGTACGGTCAGGATCCACTGACTCTATGTAGGCTGGAAAAGCAGCCTGCACTTCCGGATCACGCGAAGCAGCCACGGCATAGAATCCTCCGGCATCCTTATAGTGGTAACGACGGTCAGAACGTGTCACGTTGGTGATATTCCAGAACGCATTGGCCCCGGCGGCGTCCTGCAGCGGACCGCGCGACAGCGCGTATGTGTAACGGAACGGATATCCGGCTCCGTCAGAACTCTGTTCCTTCGAGGTGTACAGTCCCGTCCAGTCTCCGCCCTTGAAAACCGCCGGATTCAGTCCGTTTGGCAAAAATCCGTCCTTCTCCTCCTCTTCATACTGCCTGCGCAGATCCTCGTCAGAGATAGCATCGAGCAAACCTGTCCCGTATATGCCGATGGTCGATTCAAGGCGCACCTCATAATCACCCATCTGCGACTCCGTAAGCACACCTTGATTATAGGCATAGACAGCAGAAGGCTCCATCGTGACCTCAGGATAACGCAACGCATACGTCTCACCGTCATCAAAGCGGTTGCCGAAACGATCGGTATATTCATGCCATTTCAGCATCACGCGGCTCTCGTCAAGCGGAGCTTTGAATGGAGCCACAGCATGGCCCTGCGGCATACCTGCAAGCCAGTTGACATAGGCCTGGGTCGAGGGATTATACACCACCAGCAGATATCCGTTGCCAGGATCATTAGTGCTGAACGGTCCGTCTGGCTGCGACTTGCCATGGCCGTAGCCCGGATGGCAGTGCATGCACGACGAGCGTACGTAGACCGGTCCCAGCCCTCCCCTCACTCCGCTGTTGTTAGACACATAATTTTTCTCAAACAACTGCTCGCCGCGCTTGAACGAAGCAAGCAGTCCGCCGCGCTCCACACTTTTTGTAGGTTGCTCGAATGCAGCCGAAGTGGTTATGAACGACGTGCCCAACTCCCCGCCTGCATAATACCACTCTGGGCGTTCGTTCTTTTCCGGATCATGCGTTCCGGAAAGATCGCCGAGCTTTTCCTCTTCCGCGGAACATGCGGTCACGGCCGTCGCCGCAATGATAACGGCCGGCAGATATAAATACTGTTTCATAATCAACTGTGTCAATTATCTGAGATCAACAATATCACCTCATCAAACACGTCGACAAGATCATTGCAGGCATCCACTGCGGCAAAATTGACATCGTGCATGGACACATCCTGCGAAGTGGACGCAAACGGCTCCCTCATGCGCGATATGGCATCGACCGCACTGTCTATGGCCGCTTTCACCCTCAGGTCAAGACCGGGATCCACAGAAGCCACATAATCGCTGAGAGTATGTGCCGACGGCATGATGTAATCTTCAGTCTCGCCTTCAGCTGGCTGATAACCCATATAGGCATGACGCACCGAGCGGATATTGTCGACAAAATCCGTAATGGAATTCAACGCGTATGGCGACTCTATATAATCCGGATCCGCCGCCAGACCTGAACCTACCGGATTGCCGATCTTCTGATTGCCCACCTCGTCGGCTATGTCCTGGGCACCGACAATCAGTTCCTCCACCGCCTGAGCATAACTCACATACATGCTGCCGACTTTTCCGGCATTCTTCATATATGCTCCGTAATTACGGTCATAGCTAAGTTCAGCATCATCAAGTATCGAGAGTTTTTCGGCCGACACAGTGCCGGGATCGGCCCACGAAGCCTCAAGACGCACGCAACAGTTGCGCAAATCATCGGCAACGGCGGCAAGATAATACAGTTCATTCTGTGTAAACCGCTCCACAGGACGTGGCGACGTGACAGCAGCCGACTCCGACGACGGCTCGAAAATCATATATTCAATCGCATGAAACCCAAGCAGTCCCTGACCCAGCGACGAACCCACATATTCTCCCGCACTCTCGCGGTCGTGCATCTGCGCCATCTGCGACGGATTGCCGAGCATGGCTTCCATAGCGGTCCTGTCGAGCGGCCATGTGTCGATATGCGGATCAATGTTATAGTCGGCAGCTGCGCCGAAAAGCCACGCTTCACTCAGCTCCCAGTAGCGTCGGGCTTCGATCCATAGCCTGCCGGCTTCAGCTACCATGTCCGGCGTCAGATTGCCAACGCCGGCCGCACACATCTCATCGCATTTCGCCGCCAGACGGAGCGACGCATCGGCCAGACCCCGGTAGGTAGGCACCACCGTATTGTTCACATAATCCTCCACCACAGGGCGCAAAGCGATCTCCTGTGCGTCGGCCGCATACGATCCTCCATCCGCAGGATCATCCTGAGAGCATGACACAAGCATTGCTGCCGACATCGCCGCAGCCAGAACAAAATAATGATTCTTTACCATAAAAGTATAAAATATGTTTGGTTATTAAATTTATTTCCGACGAGTGAAAAATCCCGTATAAGCCACCCCCACCGATACAGACGGCTCATTGTTGTATGGCCTGCGCATAATCCCGGCCGAATACTCCCCCTTGACCACAATCTGCGGAATAGGATAGTAATTTACTCCGGCGGCAACGCGATGACGTCCGCACCAGTCATACCGGAGAATACCTCCGGCCGTCCTCAGCATGGAATCATAGAAATCATAGCGGGCAAACAGATAGAACTTCTGTTTCCTGACCTTTATCGGAGCAAAAATGTCATAACCGGCTTCCACTCCGGCCGATATGGCATCGGATGCCACATTGGTTTTCGGCGAAGGAGAGTCGTTGCGCATTTTCTTATTGTAGGCGGTGATCCTGTCAGAATTCGACAGATGTCCGTAGATCACCCCGCCGCGCACTATCATGTCATAGCCCGAATAGTCAAAATCTACCGCTCCGATTGTCAGCAGCCCCTTCACGTCCTCCCAATTGCTGTTAGGCTTTGTCAGAGTATTGCTGAACGTATTGCCGGCATATCCGCTCACACCGACTCGCAACCCATCAACACGGTAATCCACACGGGCTGCACCCGCTACCGTATTGGCTATTTTGAACTCATAGGGCGACCCGCCCCCGGTAGCTACCCAACCTTCCCGGCCGAAGCGGTCGGAATCAAGGCCGGGCATTATCAAGGCTTCATAGCGCCAACGTCCGGCGTGTCCCCACAGCGATATGCCGGTCTCATGCCATGTGCAGGGAATGATCTTGGCGTCGCCCTCCGGACGATACACTCCGAAGAATTCCACAGGCATATGTGCACGGTTTGTTGATCCCACCGGCACCACAATGTGTCCCACCCGCAGATTCAGTTGCGGCATGAACGATTTCTGAAGCCAGAACTGCTCCAGAGCCACCTCACCCCCACGCTCTACCTCAGTCTCATACTCGCCACCCTCATCATCCTCCATTTCCACGGCGGTCTCCACCCCGCCATGCTCAAATTCTATCTCCGTACCCATGCTCCAGCCTTTGCCGAAATCATAGCCGAGATAGACCACTACATGCGGCAGATCCACTCGGCCATGATGCTGACCGGCAAAATTCTGTGGATTTTTATATCTGTTCCATGCGTCCGAAAAAAAATTGTAGGAATAAGTCGCTTCGCCATAGCCGCCCACTGTAAGCTGGGCCGATGCCCCCAGAGCGCACGCCGATGCTCCGATCAGGAGCGATGTGATTTTACTGTTCATTGAAACGTGATGGATATTTGGTTATTCGGCTGCAAAATTACTGCCGCTCCACCATCGCCGAAATACTCAAATCATGGTAAAATCACCGCATCCCCGGAGCTGACACACCATCGCTGTCTAATCTCATCGAAGTATGATGCCATGTTTATAGTTTATGATTTATGGGGAATGGTTTATAGACAGACAAAGGTGCGTGGATCATAAGACCACGCACCTTTGTCTAATTTATATGAAGTATATTTCAATCGGTCATTTGATCACCGCAAGTCCGCCTTTGGCCGTTTCCTTATAAAGCGAAGGCAGGTCATGGCCGGTCTGCTTCATGACTTCGACAATACGGTCGAAACTCACCGAATGCCTTCCGTCTGAAAAAGCCGAATAAAGGTTGGCATCCAGAGCGCGGGCGGCAGCATAGGCATTGCGCTCGATGCAAGGAATCTGCACAAGTCCGCACACCGGATCGCAAGTAAGCCCGAGATGATGTTCCAGCCCCATTTCAGCCGAATATTCGATCTGGCGCGGCGTGCCGCCAAAGAGCTGGCTGGCGGCCGCGGCCGCCATGGCGCATGCCACCCCCACCTCGCCCTGGCATCCGACCTCAGCGCCGCTCACCGACGCGTTATGCTTGACCACATTGCCGAACAATCCGGCTGTAGCCAGCGCACGCAATATGCGCTTTTCACTGAAATTCTTGGAATTATGCAGATGATACAGCACGGCGGGCACTATGCCGCACGAACCACACGTCGGAGCAGTGACAATCTTGCCTCCGGCGGCATTCTCCTCGCTCACAGCCAAGGCATACGCATATAGCAGACCTCGCGATTTCAAGGAATTATTATAGCCAGCGGAATGAACATAATAACTGATGGCTTTTCGCGACACTCCGAGTCCGCCGGGCAACACGCCCTCGGCCTCGATACCGCGTTCCACGGCCTCCTTCATCACTTTCCACACCTCGCTGAGATAGTCCCACACTGAACTGTCCTCACATTGCTCAACATATTCCCAGAAAGCATGACCGGTGGTGTCACACCAGTTCAGGATCTCGGCGATAGTAGTCATGGAATATACCGATTCGGAAGTCTTGCGCTCCTCGCCGTCGCGGATCACGTCGCCGCCGCCTATGCTGTAGAGAGTCACGTCGTCCATCACGGAGCCGTCGGCCGAATACGCCTTGAAACGCATGCCGTTAGGATGAAACGGCAGAAAAACGTCAGGCTGCCACTCAATCTCTGTGGGCGCGGCAGGCGAAAGCACATCGAGGATAGACTTGTCTGTAAGGTGACCCTTACCGGTAGCGGCGAGCGCACCGTAAAGCACCACCTCAAAACGAACGGCCCCGGCATTACGCTTCAGAAACATCCCTGCGGCATTGCGCGGACCCATAGTGTGCGAACTGCTCGGACCGTAACCTATCTTATAAAGTTGCCTGATTGATTCCATATCATTGATTTATGACCGCAAAAGTACTCAAAATCCCAAAAACAGGCAACTGAAAACCGACAACTGAAAACTTTTTCGTAAATTTGCCGATTATGAAAACAACAATTCTGGCAATAGCCATGGCTATGATACCCGGAGCAATCTGGGCCGCTCCCGCACGGGTGACTCCGCAGGATGCTCTCAGCGCAGCCAAGGAGGCTTTTGACGATTATAACCCATCGCTGGCACGAAAACATATCGAGGAATGCCGGAAAGCGATGAAACGCACCCGTAAAACGGCTCTCACCGAAGCGGCAGACTCACTGGAGGAACGCGTGGACCGGCTTGAATCCATGATGCAGCGCGTAGAGCAGATAGTGGTGATCGACAGCATCACCGTGGACAAGGAGGCGTTTTTTGAGACATACCGTCTCAGCCCTTCGGCTGGAGGACTCTATTCACCGGCCACACTGCCCGAAGAATTCGATGTAGCCGACAACACCGTAGTCTACATGCCTGAAAACGGCCAGTCGATCATCTGGGGATCAAACTCAGGACTGATGGAGAGCGTCCGTTTCACCGACGGCACATGGGACACTCCCACCCCGGCCGGCGAAATACTGGACCAGGGCGGCACGGCAAATTTCCCGTTCGCGCTCACCGACGGCATAACTCTCTACTATGCCACCCAAGGCGATGACTCTATGGGCGGCTACGATATCTACATATCGCGGCGCAACGACAACGGAGACTTTCTGACGCCGCAGAACATGGGCATGCCCTACAACTCGCCTTACGACGACTATCTTCTGGCCATAGACGAGGAAACCGGCACAGGATGGTGGGCCACCGACCGCAACCGCCTTGGCGACCGCATCACCATCTACGTGTTCATTCCCTCGTCAATGCGCATCAACCATCCTGTCAATGCTCCAGACCTTGCATCAAGGGCACGTCTCGACAACTACCGCGCCACATGGCCCGACGGCGCCGACTACGCCGGCCTTCTGGACCGGATCGACAATATAGAGGACTCACACGCCGACAATTCCCCGGATTTCACCCTTGCCCTGCCCGACGGACGCGTCTACACCCGCTGGAGCGATTTCAAGTCGCCGGTGGCAAGACGGCTCATGGAGCAATATGTCGATGCTCTCGAGGAAGAAGCCGCCGACTGCCGTATGCTTGAAGACATGCGTGAACGTTTCAAGCCCGGAGACCAGAAATCGGCCACACGCATCCGCCAGATGGAACTTAAGGCAAAACGTTCGGCAGCGACACTAAAATCACTTATGAACCAGGTGATAATGGCAGAAATTCCGAATGTGAAATGATGGACTTTCTGCACAACGCCGACATTGGCATGCTTATGGCGTTCAACGGTCATCACACCACATGGCTCGACAGCGCCATGATGTTTGTTTCGGACAGGCATGTGTGGATACCGTTCTATGTCATTCTTGCGGCACTCATATTCCACAGATTCGGATGGAAAAAAGCTCTTGTCTACATAGCGGCCATAGGACTTGCCATAACATTCACCGACCAGATATGCGCATCGGTGATCCGGCCTGCTGTAGCGCGACTGCGCCCTTCGAATCTTGACAATCCGCTGTCGGACATGATCACGGTGGTCAACGGCTACCGGTCAGGCTCTTACAGTTTCCCATCATGCCATGCGGCCAACACCTTCGCACTCGCCACATTCATAAGCCTGCTATTCCGTCGGCGCACGGCCACAGCAGCTATCCTCACATGGGCTGCCGTGGTGTCGTGCTCAAGGCTCTATCTTGGAGTACACTATCCGAGCGATCTGATCGCAGGAGCTGTGATCGGGTCTGCCATAGCCGCCGCACTCTATATGCTGGCCCACATATCGTGCCGCCGATTTTTTGCCGCCGCAATGCTGCTGTTTGCCGCCAACGGCGCCACCGCACAGACCGAATTCAAATGGGACATCGAGCTAAACAGCGTATTCGACAACCGCGAATGCGACGCCCGCTACACACCCACGAAAACCTATTTTTTCACACAGCTGGCACCTGAAATCGGAGTGTCGTTCGACTCCGGACGCCATGCGGTCATGGGCGGCGCCGTGTGGAACCAGCCGATCGGCTGCGAATGGGACGGCCACCGCATATCTCCTACGCTATACTATCTGTACAGCGGCACCCGATGGCAGTTTGCCATGGGCATGGTGCCGTACAGACATCTGATACGTCCTCTGCCTAACTACATACAGTCGGATTCGACACGATACTTTCAGCACAACATCCGCGGAGTGATGGCCCGATACCTCGGCGACGAAGGATTCATGCAGGCGTTGGTCGACTGGCGCGGCATGCAGGGCCACGACCGTCGCGAAGCCTTCGATATAATAGTCATGGGTGAATGGCAACGGCCGCACCGCATATTTCTGGCCGGCGGGCTGATAATGCTCAACCATCTTGCCAAACAGAGCAATCCTCCGGCCGACCAATATGTAGTGGACAATTTCGTGGCCAATCCTTATATCGGCATAGACCTGTCGGCTCTGAGCCATCCGATAGACAGTCTGACGTTCCGGGCCGGAACGCTCGCGTCCATGACGCGAGACCGTGCCGACGGACACTGCCACACATCGGCCGGACTATGGGCCGACATAGCCGTGAGCTGGTGGCGTCTGAGCCTGCAGAATACTCTCTACTTATCCGGCAAACCGCTTTTCCCGCTCTACTCACAGTTCGGCAGCCTGCTTCACGAAGGCGAACCGTTCTATGCTTCCGACTTCTACAACCGCACAACCATCAAAGGAAATATAATCAACTACAAAAACATGGTCAGTCTGGATGCAGCGCTTGACTTCAATGTGGCTCGCGACAATTTCACATTCTATCAGCGGCTGCTCCTGCGCGTGACCATATAATAAATTACTACACCATCGACACAGAAATATGGAATCTCTGCACCGACTTCTGGTGGAACGCCGCAGCATCCGCCGATATACCGAACAGCCCCTTGACCCCGACACCGTAAAAACAATTCTGGAAGCGGCGCTCCTCTCACCCACCGGCAAAAACAGCCGCGCATGGCATTTCGTTGTGACCGACAACAAGGACATGCTGGAAAAACTCAGCGAATGTAAGGCTGCGGGCGCCGGCCCGGTGGCGAAATGCGTGATGGCCGTGACAGTATGCGTAGACACCACAGCCAGCGAGACATGGGTTGAAGACGGCTCCATCGCTGCATCCAACATGATGCTGCAGGCCCGTGATCTGGGCGTTGGATCATGCTGGATAGAAGTCAACGGCCGTCTCACCGCCGACGGCACTCCCGCCGAGGACATCGTGCAGGAACTTCTCGGCATCCCCGAGCATATCCAGCCGCTGTGCATAGTGACCTTCGGCTATCCCGACGAGACCCGCCAGCCGCAGAACTGCGACAAACTGCTGTGGGAACGGGTGCATATAGGCTCATTCCGCCACGAGCAATGCTGACAGTCGACTTCATCGGCGCCGGCAATGTCGCCACAAGAATGGCCACAGGCCTTCACCGGTCCGGAGTCAAGGTGCGCCATATAGCATCACGCAGCACGGAGAGCGCGCGGACACTCGCCGGCGCCACCAAAGCAACGGCCGTGCCGATCGACAGCATAGGCCGGGGAGCGTCCATGGTCATAGTGGCTGTCAACGACGACGCCATCCGGACGATTCTCGACATGGCGCAGCCACAGGATAATGACACCGTGTGGGTCCACACGTCCGGTTCTGTGGGCATGGACGTGTTTGATCCTGTGAAATTCCCGCGTCACGGCGTATTCTATCCGTTACAGACCATGAGCCGCGGACTTGATATAGACTGGAGCCGGGTGCCGCTGTTCACCGAAGGCTCCTCGGCTGAAACCGAGAGCATGATCACGGATACCGCCCGCCTTCTCACCCCACGGGTAACTCACCTCAGCTCTGACAAACGCAGGCAACTGCATGCCGCAGCCGTGATCGGCTGCAACATGGCCGTGTATCTCTGGTCTCTTTCGGAAACGGTGATGCGGGAAGCAGGACTCGATTTTGAAATGATGCGCCCGCTGCTTGAAGTGACACTCGAAAGAACCCGCTCACTTCCGCCCACCGAAGCCATGACCGGACCCGCCCGGCGCGGTGACCTGCATACAATCGAGGGCCACATGCGCTCGCTTCCGCCACAGATAGCCGGTGTGTACGGATTTCTGTCGTGGGAAATACTTAAAATATATCACCCTGAACTGACCGACAGAATATATGAGCAGAATTGACTATGATCTCAGCCGTATAAAGGCATTTGTGTTTGACGTGGACGGAGTGCTGTCGCCCGACGTGGTGCCAATCGACGCCAACGGCGCGCCGGCACGCATGGCCAACGTGAAAGACGGATATGCCATACAGCTTGCCGTGAAGCACGGCTACAAAATCGCTATTATCACAGGCGCCGACACCGAAGTGGTAAGACTGCGCTACGAACTTCTGGGCATACGCGACATATACCTGAAAGCGTCACACAAAATCAACATATTGAAGGAATGGATGCGGCAAAACGGACTCACGCCCGACCAGGTGGCCTATGCCGGCGACGACGTGCCCGACATCGAATGCCTGCAGGCCGTCAGCCTGCCCGTAGCCCCGGCCGACGCATCGGATGACGCGAAAGAACATGCCCGCTACATCAGCCCTTGCCGCGGCGGTCACGGAGTGGCACGCGACCTCATCGAACAGGTAATGCGCGTACAGGGCCATTGGCTCCATAAGGATACGGCATTCGGATGGTGATCGTGCACTTATTGCCCATAATTGAAACAGCAAACTACATCAGCATCATAAAATATCCGGAATACACATGAAATTAATACTGGCAAGCGGATCGCCGCGACGCAGGGAACTGCTGGCGATGCTTGACATCGACTTCAGAGTCGACACATCGCGCCCGGTGGAAGAAACCGTGCCTGCCGGCATGGCGCCGGAGGAAGTGCCTGCCTATCTTTCGCGGCTCAAAGCCGGACCCTACACCGCCACACTGGCCCCCGACGAAGTCCTCGTCACGGCCGATACGGTTGTGATACTCGACGGAGAGGTGATCGGCAAGCCCCGTGATGCCGCCGAAGCCAAATCCGTGCTGTCGCGCCTGTCCGGACGTGTCCACACCGTAGTGACCGGCGTGTCTCTCACCCTTCCAGGCAGAACGCCGCACACGTTTTCAGAAACAACCCATGTCGAATTCTCCGCTATCTCCGCTGAGGAGATAGACTACTACGTCAGACGGTATTCCCCGCTCGACAAAGCCGGGGCATACGGAATACAGGAGTGGATCGGAGCTGCCGCCGTAAAAGGAATGACCGGCAGCTTCTACAATGTGATGGGGCTGCCGGTCAATCGGTTGTATCGTGAACTGAAGCAGTTACTTCAGCGAGATTTCATCCACGAATAAAAATCCGGGATTTCCGGCGGCACCGTGCCATGCCGGAATATTATGCTCGGACAGAGCGGTAACCTTCGCATAGCGCGCCTTCACCGGCTCAAACGTCAGAGTGAACGTCTCTATGCCTTTAGGGGAGTCGGCGGTTGCCGGCTCCATTGTTTTTGACGCCACCTCGGTGTAGTTCACACCGTCAGACGACACGGCAATCGCCACGCCGCGCGCATTGAACACCCAGTCGTCACGGTCAACAAACGTGCGTAGCTCCATTTCCGACAGTTCCTGCTCCGCACCGAGATCTATCACCGCTTCCATGTCATTGCCGTTGAATCCGAGCCAGCGTCCGGTACGAATGTTGCCCACACCGCGCAGGCCGTCCACCAGAGTGCCCGGGCCTTTGTAAGTATAATTGGAATGAGTAGGCTGCAGCAAAGTCACCGAACGGTTGGTGGCCTTGTTGAAACTGAATGTCTCCGATATGGATCTGGTCTTGATGCCTGATTCAGGAAAAGCCGCCGCTGTGAAAGTACAGTCCGACGAGATCGACAGCGGTCTGGTATAGAGCGCCGACTGTCTGGTCGGCTCGGTGCCGTCAAGAGTGTAGTGTATCGGCGAGCCGTCCACACTGAACAGCTTCACCACCACCGCACCAGTGGCATGGTCGGGAGTGAACTCACCCCTGACATTGAAGAGATGGCGGGCATAATTGTAGCCTTCATGGTCATAGAGTTTCATAAACCGACGCAGACGAGTGGTGAAATCGGTGTAGTCCTTTGATTCCGGATCGGTCCACTGCACCTCGCTCAGAGCGGCCATGCGCGGCAACACCATATATTCCACATGGCGGAAATTAGGTATATATTCCGTCCAGAGGTTGGCCTGCACACCAAGCACATGTGACTTTTCCTCATCGGTCAGACCTTTCATGCGGGGATTATAAGAATAGACATGTTCGGTGGTGACACATCCGCCTATGGCAAGCGGCTCGCCGTCGGTGTCCTCAGTCTGATAATAGTCGAAATAGAGATAATTGTTGGGCACCATAATGGCGTCATGGCCCTGACGCACGGCCTCACGGCCGCCATCCTCGCCGCGCCACGACATCACTGTGGCGTTAGGGCTTAGGCCACCCTCCAGAATCTCATCCCAGCCGATCATCTTGCGGCCACGCTCATTTAGAAAACGTTCGGCCCGGTTGATCACATAGCTTTGCAAATACTCCTCAGCAGTGTGCTTGTCATCGCCCTTGATACCGAGAGACTCTATGCGGGCCTGACATTTGGGACAATCTTTCCAGCGCACTTTAGGACATTCGTCACCGCCAACGTGGATATACTCCGAAGGAAACAGGTCAAGCACCTCGGTGAGCACATCGTCAATAAGCTCGAAAGTGGCATCATTGCCCACACACAGCACCTCGTCGCTCACACCCCATGTGGACCACACTTCATACGGTCCGCCGGTGCAGCCCAAATGAGGATATGCGGCAAGTACGCCCTGCATGTGTCCGGGCAGATCTATCTCGGGAATGATGGTGATCTGACGGTCTGCCGCATACCGGACAATGTCGCGCACCTGCTCCTGAGTGTAGAAACCTTCATGGGGAATGTTGTCAAACGTGCCCCAGTTCTTGCCTATCACGGTCTTGGAACGCTTGGAGCCCACTTCGGTCAGCTTAGGATGCTTCTTGATCTCCAGACGCCAGCCCTGGTCATCGGTAAGATGCCAATGAAACTTGTTGATGTTATGAAGCGCCAGAATGTCGATATAGCGCTTCACTGAGTCGGCAGATATGAAATGACGGCTCACATCAAGGTGCATTCCGCGGTATCCGAACTCCGGACGGTCTGCGATCTCGGCAGCAGGAAACGTCAGCGTCTCACCCCCGGCCACAGGCTCGCCTATGGACTTGCGGAGCGTCTGCACACCTCGGAAAGTTCCGGTCGGAGTCACCCCGTTGATCTTTATCATACGGTCTGTGACTGTCAGGGCATAAGCCTCGGGATTCTCCCCGGCCAAGTCGGCGCTGAGCACAATGGCATTGGCCCGCGGCATCTTGGTGGTGATCTGCAACTTCAGGCCGGTGAGTCCGCCGATATATTCCGCCAGCAGTTCAGCATTCTTTTTCTGCTGCTCATCGCCCTTGCTATAAGCGATTTTAGTTGTGGGCAACAACTTGAATCCTTCGGCAGCGGCCGTCATGGTGATTTCGCGCGGCAAAGGCACCACACGGTAGTCGGCGGTCTGCATGGCCGACAGCTGACCTCCGGACATTGCTGCGCCGGCAATCAAAGTGACAAGAAATTTATTCATAAGCATAAAAAAACGGTTATTAGATTTTTCCATTGTCAAAGTTAGTGATTATCGCCGAAACAACCTATATTTGCAGCAAAAAAGCCACAATTTCACACATTATGACACTTGAAATCTGCGCAGGATCCATCGACTCCGCCATCGCAGCCGCCCAAGGCGGCGCCCAACGTATAGAATTATGCTCAGCCCTGGCCGACGGAGGAATCACCCCATCGGCTGGCCTGATACGCCGTGCCATGGCCATAGGCGGCATCGACGTCAACGTGCTCATCCGCCCGCGCGAAGGCGATTTTCTCTATACCGCCGAAGAAGTAGAGGTGATGGAACACGACGTGCGGCTGTGCGCGTCGTACGGATGCAACGGAGTGGTGATAGGCGCCCTCACCCCACAGGGCGACGTGGACGTTGACGCCTGCCGCAGGCTCGTGGCCGCCGCAGGCTCGATGGAAGTAACTTTCCACCGCGCGTTTGACCTCTGCCGCGACCCATTCGATGCTCTGGAAACGATAATATCCCTCGGATGCACCCGCATCCTCACCTCAGGCCAGGCCCCTTCTGCCCTGGAAGGAGCCGAAATGCTCTCTCGGCTTGTAGAGAAAGCCGCAGGCAGAATCATCATCCTTGCCGGAGGAGGAGTGTCGCCCGACAACGCCGGCTCCATAGTCCGCCGCTGCAGAGTCACCGAACTCCATGCATCGGCCCGCACCACCGTGGCATCATCCATGGCTTTCCGCCGCGCCGACGTGGCAATGGGTGCTCCCGGATCCGACGAATATTCCCGCAAAACCACCTCTCCGGAAATCGTGGCCGCAATATTGAAAAGCATGGCCGGATAAGTAAAAATGGTAAACCTACCACATACCGACAAATGAAACATAGGATCACGCATTTCTGCTGATCACACTGTCGGCAATAACTACAGATATCATGGCACAACAGAAAATAATCCAGACGGCAGGACACGACGCGCTCGGGGATTTCGCTCCGGAATTCGCCAGACTCAACGATGACATTCTATTCGGCAAGGTCTGGAGCCGCAACGACCTGCTTTCATTGCGCGACCGGAGTCTCGTCACAGTCACCTCGCTTATAAGCCAGGGCATCACAGACAGTTCCCTGATATATCATCTGAAATCAGCAAAGGCCAACGGGATAACCCGCACGGAAATATCAGAAGCCATTACCCATATCGCCTTCTATGCCGGATGGCCTAAAGCCTGGGCTGCATTCAACCTGGCAAAAACAGTGTGGAACGACAATGACGGCACCGACGCCATACATGACGAAGCAGCAGACGCCCTTGCCCGGTTTCAGCGTCAGATGATCTTCCCTGTAGGTGTCCCCAACGAAGCATACGCTGCCTATTTTACCGGCAAAAGTTACATTGCCCGCATCTCAGACGCGCAGATTCCGTTTGCCAACGTCACATTCGAACCGCGCTGCCGCAACAACTGGCACATACACCGTTCCACCTCCGGCGGCGGACAGATGCTTGTGGGCGTGGCAGGCCGTGGATGGTATCAGGAAGAAGGCCGACCGGCACAACAGATACTTCCGGGCACAATCATACACATCCCAGCCAATGTGAAACACTGGCACGGAGCCGCGGCCGACAGCTGGTTCGCACACCTGGCATTTGAAATCCCGGGCGACAACACCTCCAACGAATGGCTCGACCCCGTAACCGATGCTGAATACGACACTCTCGACTCCACAAAACCATAATCCTGACCATCTTCCTACCAACAGACAGCCACTGCATGACAATCAATATCCGACAGGAACAAAGCGGCGACAGCCTCGCAATCAGCAACCTGGTCAAAACCGCTTTCGCAAACGTAGCCGAAAGCGACCCCCGCGAACACTTTTTAGTCGACCGGCTCCATCGGTCGGAATCATTCGTTCCTCAGCTGTCAACGGCACCGTCCGCTATCCCGACACATTTTTCGAATGACCTCCGCCCGCACCCATCCGTAAAATAATCCATCCTACAAATAAACAGCCGGGCCGCATGTTTTCCACATTGCGGCCCGGACAGTATATTTCTGTGTATAAGACAACCTGATCAGTCCTCCACCACCGGAGCTATGAGTTTATAGCCCTTGCCGTGGATATTGATGATCTCAATCTCGGGATCCTCACGCAGATGCTTGCGCAGCTTGGTGATGTAGACGTCCATGGAGCGGGCGTTGAAATAGTTGTCGTCGATCCAAATGGTCTTCAGCGCATAATTGCGTTCAAGTATCTCGTTGACGTGCGCACACAGCAGACTCAGCAGCTCCGACTCCTTGGTGGTGAGCTTGGTCGACTTATCGCCGATCATCAGCGTCTGGTTCTGAGTGTTGAATGTGAATTTGCCGAGCTTGTACATGGTCACGTCACGGTCTTTCTTGCCTTTCACGCGGCGCAATATAGCCTCGATTCTCATCACCAGCTCCTCCATGGAGAAAGGTTTGGTGATATAGTCGTCGGCACCGATCTTGAATCCCGACAGAATATCCTCCTTCAGCGAACGCGCCGAAAGGAAAATAATCGGAATTTCGGAATTCACGGTACGGATCTCCTGAGCCACGGTAAAACCGTCTTTCTTAGGCATCATCACATCCAGCACCACAAGATCGTATTTACCTTTGGCAAAAGCCTTATAGCCGGCATCGCCGTCGGGATAGAGATCGGCGCTGTAGCCCTTGGCCTGCAGATACTCACGCAGAAGCATGCCGAGATTTTCGTCGTCTTCGCAAAGTAGGATTCTAAGTTTTTCTTCCATATCGGTTATGAGTTGGGAAAAAGGATTATAAATTTCGTTGATTATGATAAAACAGCCGCGCCGCCTATTCCTGATCAGGCGCCAACGGTAGTGTCAGTGTAAAGGTGGTGCCGCGGCCGAATTCCGATTCGGCCGTGATTTCTCCGCCGAATTCCTCCACCATCTTCTTCACATATGCCAGACCGAGACCGAAACCCTTCACATCATGACGGTCGCCGGTAGACACTCTGAAAAATTTGTCGAAAATCTTGCGCAGATCGTCTTTCCTGATTCCTATGCCCGTGTCGGTCACAGTGATCTGAAGTTTATTGTGGGGAAGATCCTCGGTGGCTATCTTCAGGATGAGAGGATGCTCCTCGCTGCGATACTTCACGGCATTGTCGAGCAGATTGGTGATCAGATTGGCAAAATGCATCTCATCCACCTTCACCAGTGAACGCCCGGCGGCAAGATCCAGTTCAATGCGTCCTCCCACCTTCTCCACGCGGAGCTTGACCGAGTGGGCCGCCGCCGCTATCACCTTGTTGGCGTCAAGGGCCACAAGATTCAGCACCGACTTCTGATTGTAGTAAAGTGACATCTGCAGGACTTTTTCAACCATGAAACGCAGTCTCTTAGTGTCGTCATTGATCACTTCCGCGATATGGCGCATCATCGTGTCCGATTTGCGCACCGAAGCGTCTCCGAGCATCTGGCCGGCCAGCGACAGTGAGCTTATGGGAGTTTTCAGCTCATGGGTCATATTGTTGATGAAGTCGTTTTTCATCTCGTTCACCTTTTTCTGACGGAAAGCGACCATAATCGCATATATGAATATCAGCAGAAGAATAAATGTGAACGCAAAAGACGGTATCATGAACCTGATCGAGCTGAACAGATAGTCGGCTTTGGTCGGAAAATACACTTCAAGATAATTGATCTTGTTGATAGGATCGTTGGGAAACAGCGGCTGTGTGTACACCTCCTTGCGCTCCTCCTGCCGCGACACTCCCGAGGGAAATCCCGCCGTATGGTAGATTAGAGCGCCGTTACGGTTGGCCACAGCAAACTCAAACGGTATCTTCAGCCCGTTGTTTTCCAGTTCGAAACGCAGGAAATTACGCACCATCAACGAGTCGGCGCGCTGAGCTATGGGGCGATTGCTGCTGCGGGCAATGATATTTAGGATCACTTCGTCTATGAGTCCGCGCTGGTAAAGATAGCGCCCTCTCAGAGTTTCCTGAAGAGTTCTCGAACGCTGTTCGAGGTTGCCGCCGGCCTTCGGAGTAAGCGACGACGGCACCGGCGATGATCCCGGGAGCTTGTCGGGAGCATCCTCTATTGTAAGATTACCCCGGCGTCCGCTCGGAGTGGTGAAACTCATCGACACCCCCTCTGTAGAGGGTGTGACCTTATATCTCTGGCAATTGTCCACCTGAGCCAGATTCTCTTCAAGAAAATGGCGGGTCTCCTCCTGCTCGAGCATCGACGATACGGCATACAGCGAACGGCGCACACTTTCTTCAAACTGATCGTCGCGCATTCGCACCATATTATTCATGTACAGAAACTGCACATATATCAGACCGGCAAATGTAACGGCCATGATTATGGTGATAAACCAGATTGTGGATTTTTTCATTCGCTGTTTAGACTCGGAAAATTCCGTTTAGTTTAATAATTTAACACTTTTAGAGCAATTTTGTTTAATTTGCCAAGATGCAATAAAAACACAATGCCGCAAAAACGTTTTAACATTTCAGTGCAAAATTAACTAAACCGGGCTTACCAACCAAAGAATTAACGGCTTTTTTTGGATATGAAAGGCAAAAAACGTAACTTTGCAAGAGTTTTTTCTCACTACCGAATAAGTAACTAATTATTATATAACAATTTACAAAATATGAGCTTGAATATCATCGTGCTCGCCAAGCAGGTGCCCGACACCCGCAACGTGGGCAAAGATGCAATGAAAGAAGACGGCACCATCAACCGCGCAGCGTTGCCTGCCATCTTCAATCCCGAAGACCTCAACGCTCTCGAGCAGGCTCTTCGACTCAAAGACGCCAATCCCGGCTCCACAGTCACCATGCTCACCATGGGTCTTCCCCGCGCCTCTGAAATCATCCGCGAAGCAATCTATCGCGGCGCCGACCGCGGAGTCGTGCTCACCGACCGTGCACTCGGCGGTGCCGACACTCTGGCTACATCCTACTCTCTGGCACAGGCCGTGAAGAAAATGACCGGCTACGACATCATCCTCGGCGGCCGCCAGGCAATCGACGGCGACACCGCACAGGTAGGTCCTCAGATAGCCGAGAAACTCGGTGTGCCGCAGGTCACATACGCTGAAGAGATCCTCGGTGTGGCCGAAGGCCATGTCACCGTAAAACGTCGTCTGGAGCATGGCGTGGAAACCGTGAAAGCTCCCCTGCCCTGCGTTGTCACCGTGACCGGATCGGCCGACGAATGCCGCCCGCGCAACGCACAGCGTGTCATGAAATTCAAATATGCGGCATCGCCCACTGAGCGCACACAGCTCTCCGACGAGCTGGCTCAGAGAGCCGACTCCCGCTGTCCGGAAATCATTCAGGAATGGAGCGCCGCCTACGTAGAGGCCGACCCCGAGCAGATCGGCTTCCCCGGATCTCCCACAAAGGTAAAGAGCATCGAGAACGTGGTGTTCACTGCCAAGGAAAGCCGCTGTCTCGACAACGACGACGCCCAGATCGAGGAACTCATAAAGGAACTCATCACCAACCACACCATCGGTTAATCATCACCCACTCCTATTTATATTATAGATTATGACCAACGACAAAAACAACCTCATCGTCTACTGCGAGTGGGACGAAGACCATGTGGCCGACGTCAGTCTCGAACTGCTCACCAAAGGCCGCGTGCTCGCCGACAAACTCGGAGTGAAGCTGGAAGCCCTCGTAATAGGCCACAACCTCGGTGACGTGGAAAAGACGCTCATGCCATACGGCGCAGACGTGGTCTACAAAGTGGACGACGCCCGCATGTATCCTTACACCACCAATCCCCATGCGGCCGTACTCATCAACCTGTTCCGCGAAATCGAACCCCAGATATGCCTTATGGGCGCCACCTGCATAGGCCGCGACCTCGGTCCCCGCGTAAGCTCATGCCTGCACAGCGGACTCACGGCCGACTGCACCTCACTGGAGATCGGCGACCACAAAGACGCTAAATCAGGCAAGGAATACACCGACCTGCTGTATCAGATACGTCCGGCGTTCGGCGGCAACATCGTGGCCACGATCGTCAACCCCGACTGCCGTCCGCAGATGGCCACCGTGCGCGAAGGCGTGATGAAAAAAGAGATCTTCGACCCCGCCCACAAAGGTGAGGTTGTCACTCTTGACGTCGACAAATACGTAAAACCCGAGGATTTCGTGGTAGAGATTCTCGACCGCCATATCGAAAAATCAAAGATCAACATCAAAGCCGCTCCCATCATCGTGGCCGGCGGCTACGGCGTAGGATCCAAAGAGAATTTCGACATGCTTTTCGAACTTGCCGAAACCCTTGGCGGTGAAGTCGGCGCCACACGCGCCGCAGTCGACGCCGGATGGGTTGAACACGCCCGCCAGATCGGACAGACCGGCACCACCGTACGCCCGAAACTCTACATCGCCTGCGGCATCTCCGGACAGATCCAGCACATCGCCGGCATGCAGGAAAGCTCGATCATCATCTCGATCAACAATGATCCTGCGGCACCCATCAACGCCATCGCCGACTACGTGATCACCGGCAATGTCGAAGACATCGTGCCCAAGCTGATCAAATATTACAAGAAAAACTCCAAGTAAGCCCCGCTTTCAAGATTATGGCTAACTTTTATACTGACAATCCAGACCTTAAGCATCACCTGAGCCATCCGCTGATGCAAAAAATAGTCGCCTTGAAAGAACGCGACTATTCCGAAGCCGACAAGTACGACTACGCGCCCTACAATTTCGAGGATGCCATGGACAACTATGACAAAGTCCTTGAAATCGTCGGCGAACTCTGCGGCACCACCATCGCCGACAATGCCGAAGACGTGGACCATCAGGGTCCGCGCGTGGAAAACGGCCGGGTGATCTATGCCGACGGCACCAGCCAGAACCTCGAAGCCTGCCGCAAGGCCGGACTGATGGGCATGGCCATGCCGCGCCGCTTGGGCGGTCTGAACTTCCCCATCACACCCTACATCATGGCCGCCGACATCGTGAGCCGTGCCGACACCGGTTTCGAAAACCTCTGGGGACTGCAGGACTGCGCCGAGACAATCTACGAATTCGCCTCCGAAGAGCAGAAACAGAAATACATTCCCCGCGTATGCGCCGGCGAAACCATGTCGATGGACCTCACCGAGCCTGACGCCGGATCCGACCTCCAGTCGGTGATGCTGAAAGCCACCGAACAGCCCGACGGCACATGGCTTCTCAACGGCGTGAAACGCTTCATCACCAACGGCGACAGCGACATCCACTTGGTTCTCGCCCGCTCTGAAGACGGCACCAAGGACGGACGCGGTCTGTCCATGTTCATCTACGACAAACGCGACGGCGGTGTCACCGTGCGCCGCATCGAGAACAAAATGGGCATCAAGGGTTCTCCCACATGCGAACTCGTCTACAAAAACGCCAAAGCCGAACTCTGCGGAAGCCGCCGCATGGGCCTGATCAAATACGTAATGGCCCTGATGAACGGAGCACGTCTCGGCATCGCCGCCCAAAGCGTAGGTGTCAGCGAAATCGCCTACCGCGAGGCTCTGGCATATGCCAAGGACCGCAAACAGTTCGGCAAGGCCATCATCGAATTCCCCGCTGTATTCGAGATGCTCGCCACCATGAAGGCCAAACTTGACGCATCGCGCTCGCTGCTGTATGAAACCTCACGCTATGTGGACCTCTACAAGGCTTACGACGACATCGCCAAGGAACGCGCGCTCACTCCGGAAGAGAAAAAAGAATCCAAACTCTACTCCAAACTGGCCGACGCATGCACTCCTCTGGCCAAAGGTCTGAGCAGCGAATACTGCAACCAGAACGCCTACGACTGCATACAGATCCACGGCGGCTCAGGCTTCATGAAAGACTATGCTTGCGAACGCGTGTACCGCGACGCCCGCATCACGTCCATCTACGAAGGCACGACCCAGCTGCAGGTAGTGGCCGCCATACGCCACGTCACCACCGGCACCGTAAACCTGCTCATCGACTCCTATCGCGAGCAGCTCGCAGCCGGAATCAAGCCCGCACTTGAAACCGCCAAGGCCAACCTTGAGCAGATGACCGAGAAATACAACGCCGCCATAGCATCCGTACTGGAAGCCAAAGACACCGCATACGTTGACTTCATGGCACGCCGTCTGGTGGAAATGGCCGGCAACATAATCATGAGCTACCTGCTCCTGCTCGATGCACAGCGCAACGACAGCTTCATCCGCTCAGCACAGGTCTACAACAAGATGGCGCAGGCTGTGGTCAACACCCACTCCGACTTCATCGCCAACTTCACTCCCGACCAGATCGAATTCTACAAGGCCTGATCCGCACACCATCCACTGCGGCATAAGCCTTACACAACAAAGCAGACGCCCGACCGATTCCGGCCGGGCGCTGTATTTTTATATACACAAAGGAAGATCCACTCAACGATAAAACGGGAGAACGCGCCGCATCACGCGCCCGGCAAAATAACCGCCCACACACGCTGCCACAACTTCGGCAACCACCGTCAGCGCCAGCCAATCCTCCGGCACAAACCTCACACAGACACGCCAGGCAAGACCGATGAATATCAACTGCAGGCCAAACACCGTCAGCGCCTGCGCGTTCAGTTTCTCAACCAACGGCACACGCCGACCAGACTGCTCCAGCCAACGGCACACAGCCAGAAGCCCTGCCGAGCCTGACACTCCGGCCGCAAACGTCAAAATCAGCGAATCGCCGAAATCACGCACCGAATAATTGGTCATTCCCGTGATACAGAACAGCACGCCATACACAACAAACAGCCCCGATGCCGCCGGCAATCCCACACACGCCAGAGTGTCACGCGCTCTCATCCTGAAGCCGCACCACATCATCGGAGCGAAAAAAAACGCCGAATCCAGACTCCACGGCAACAACACCGGCAGAAAATCCGCCATGCCGGCCACCACAAGACTCCCCGATGCCATCAAAGCTTGCCGTGACACGGAATCAGGCAACAGAATCAGGCGCAACACAACGTACGATGAAAACAAAGCTGTCAGAAACCACAGCACACTGTTGTTAAGCGTCATGAGCACCACCTGCCCCGGAGAATCCGTCCCCGGATACAGGCAAAACCTCGAATATGCGATACCGGCCAAAGCCTGCGGCGTCACCTCCCTCCCCACTGCCAGAGAATACAGCAGACACACGGCACTCAGCGTCACATAAGGCACCACAAGCCCTCTGAACTTGCGCCGCAACGACAGCGAACCGGCCGATGTGGTGAAACCCGCGCAGACAAAAAACACGGCCAACGAAAAATTATCGAAAGGCACAGCCCACATGGCCCCGTCGGTATGGCTCAGAATCACCATCACAAGGGCCAACCCCTTGGCCATATCCACATATCTTATACGCCGTACTGTCATAATCTACACGCAAAGTAACGAATTTTTAGCGTTTTTTCGTAACTTTGCAGACGGTTTCCAATAAATTTACAATCTAACGCGACACATATATGATAGCGATCAATAATCTCGGCATGCAATTCGGCAAACGGGTACTGTTTCAAGACGTAAACATGAAATTCACCCCGGGCAACTGCTATGGCATCATCGGAGCCAATGGCGCCGGCAAGTCCACACTCATGCGCATACTCAGCGGCGAGCTGTCGCCCACACACGGTGATGTGATCCAGGGCCCCGGCGAACGCATGAGCGTGCTCGAACAGGACCACTTCAAATTTGACGAATGCACGGTGATGGAGACTGTGCTCCGCGGCCACTCGGTCCTGTGGGACATAATGCAGGAAAAAGACGCCCTGTATGCCAAAGCCGACTTCAGCGACGCCGACGGCATACGCGCTTCCGAACTTGAAGAAAAATTCGCCGAACTCGAAGGCTGGAACGCCGAAAGCGACGCAGCGGCACTTCTGTCAGGTCTTGGCATCAGGGAAGACAAGCACTACACCCTCATGAAAGACATGAGCGGTAACGAGAAAGTGCGCGTGCTTCTGGCCAAGGCCCTCTTCGGCAACCCCGACAACCTGCTGCTCGACGAACCCACCAACGACCTCGACCTCGAAACCGTGGCATGGCTTGAAGACTATCTGTCGAAATTCGAGAACACAGTGCTGGTGGTAAGCCACGACCGCCACTTCCTCGACTCTGTATGCACCCATACTCTCGACATCGACTACAACAAGATGCAGATTTTCGCCGGCAACTACTCGTTCTGGTACCAGTCCTCACAACTCGCGTTGCGCCAGCAGCAGCAGCAGAACAAAAAAGCCGAGGAAAAGCGCAAGGAGTTGCTGGAATTCATACAGCGGTTCTCGGCCAACGTAGCCAAATCCAAGCAGACCACATCGCGCAAAAAAATGCTCGAAAAACTCAATGTCGAGGAAATCCAGCCGTCAAGCCGCCGCTATCCCGGAATCATCTTCACCCCGCAGCGCGAACCGGGCAACAAGATTCTCGAAGTCAAGGGTCTGAGCGCATCGGTCGACGGAGAGATACTCTTCAACGACGTTAATTTCCAGATCGAAAAAGGCGACAAAGTGGCATTCCTCTCCCACGATCCCCGCGCCATGACCGCCCTATTCGAAATCATCTGCGGAAACAGGCAGCCCGACAGCGGCACCTACGAATGGGGACAGACCATCACCACGGCCTACCTGCCGCTGGACAACTCGCAATTCTTCAACACCGACATGAATCTGGTCGACTGGCTCTGTCAGTTCTCCGACGATTCCAGCGAGATCTACCTCAAAGGATTCCTCGGCAAAATGCTCTTTTCAGGCGAGGAAGTGCTCAAAAAAGCATCGGTGCTCTCCGGCGGCGAAAAAATGCGCTGCATGATCGCCCGGATGATGCTCCGCGACGCCAACACCATGGTGCTCGACTCTCCCACCAACCACCTCGACCTTGAATCCATACAGGCGTTCAACAACACTCTGCAGTCATTCAAGGGCAACATCCTCATGTCGAGCCACGACCACGAATTTATCCAGACAGTGTGCACGCGCATAATCGAGCTTACTCCCAACGGCATCATCGACAAGATGATGGACTACGACGACTATATCACCGACGAACGCGTGCAGGCCGCCAGAGAGAAACTCTATGCAAAGGCTTAAATCCCTCATACCCGACGCCAAGTCGTTTGAGCCCATCACCGGCTCCGGATCCAACCGCCGCTACTGGCGGGTGGTCCGCGCCGACGGCACCTCGGTCATAGGAGCCATAGGCACCGTCACGACCGAAAACGACGCCTTCATATACCTGTCGGGATATTTCTCCTCACGCGATCTGCCGGTGCCGCGTATATTGGCCGTCAGCCCCGACAGGACCGCCTACGTTCAGGAAGATCTCGGCGACACATGCCTGCTCGACCGGATCACCGACACCGCCCTGGTGGCCAAAACAATCGACATGCTCCCCCGTTTCCAGATCAACGGAGCGCTGGGTCTTGACTTCTCCAGATGTCATCCGGTGCCGGAAATGGATATGACCTCCGTGATGTGGGACCTGAACTACTTCAAATACTGCTATCTGAAGCTCACAGGTCTGGAAATCGACGAGCCGCGTCTGGAAAAGGAATTCCAGTCACTCGCGTCATGCCTGCTCATGGCAAAGCCATGGGGCTTCATGGTCAGAGACTTCCAGTCGCGCAACGTGATGATCCGAGACAACATGCCATATCTGATCGACTTTCAGGGCGGACGCCGTGGTCCCGTGCACTACGACGTGGCTTCATTCCTGTGGCAGGCCCGCGCTGGTCTGTCGGCGGAGTTCCGCAATTCGATGGTCGAGCGCTATATAGCCGCATCGGGGGTCGATGCCGAAGAATTCCGCACATCCCTGCCGTTTTTCGTGATCTTCCGCATGCTGCAGGTGCTCGGCGCCTACGGATTCCGCGGATACCACGAGCGCAAGCCCGCTTTCATGCAGCAGATCCCGGCCGCATTGACCAATCTGCGCGAAGCCATGAATCCAGCCGTGTTCCCCTATCTCAGCGAAATCACCGACACCCTGCTGTCACGCCATGCCACACACTCATCCGTGGGCAGCGACAATGATGCCAACGGCATACTGACGGTGGAAGTACTCAGTTTCAGCTATAAGAAAGGACTTCCGACCGATATGTCGGGCAACGGCGGCGGCTTCGTGTTCGACTGCCGGGCCATCCACAATCCCGGACGCTACGAGCCGTATAAACAACTCACCGGCAAAGACGCTCCCGTGGCCGAATTTCTGGAAAACGACGGCGAGGTGTTCACCTTTCTCGACCACTGCTGCGCGCTGGTGGACCACGCCGTGGAGCGTTACCTGAAACGTGGATTCACACACCTTCAGATAGCATTCGGATGCACCGGCGGACAGCACCGGTCGGTCTACTGCGCTGCCGCCATGGCCGCCAGACTGCGTGAAAAATTTGCCGGGCAGCCCATTGCCGTGACGGAAACACACCGCGAACAGCCATCTCTGCGTCCATGAAAGCGATGATCTATGCCGCCGGACTCGGCACCCGACTGCGTCCGCTCACCGACGACCGTCCGAAAGCACTCATTGAAGTGGGCGGCAAGCCAATGCTCCAGCATGTCATCGAAAACATAAAAAAGGCAGGAATCACCCGTGCGGTGGTCAACGTTCACCATTTCGCCGGTAAAGTGATCGACTTTCTCGACCGCAACGGCAATTTCGGCATCGACATTGCCATTAGCGACGAAAGCGACCGACTGCTCGACACCGGCGGAGGGCTGCTGAAAGCACGTCCGCTGCTTGACGGCGATGAACCGATATTGCTCCACAACGCCGACATCCTCACCGATCTCGACCTGCGGCTCATGAAGATGCGCGGAGACGCCACGCTGCTTGTAGGCTCGCGCGGATCATCACGCCGTCTTGTCTTTGACCACAACGACGGCAACAACGTATCTGCTGACGGCAGCGATATGATGCAGTTGTGCGGATGGATCGACACCGCAAGCGGCGCCACTCGTCCAGACGGGTTCATATATGACCCCTCCCGACACACAACCAGATCGTTCAATGGCATACATCTGTTTTCGCCGGCACTCTTCCCCGCCCTCGAAGACTACAGCCGCTCGGCAGGCTCCGACGCATTCTCCATAACACCTTTTTATGTGGCCGCGTCCGGCACACACAGTATCTATGCCACCGAACCCGACGGCTACAGCTGGTTTGACATAGGCAGGCCGGAAACTCTTGCCGCGGCCGACAGACATCTGCGCGACAGGAACTGACCCGACTGTTTTTCAGCTCACAGGCAATTCCAGAATATCGGAAAGGATGGCCACGGCTGTCTCCACAGTATCCACATGTGCCACCGACATCGACCTGCGACCGTTACGGTCACGCAACTGACAACGGCGGAAATTCTGCTGCAGATACGTGAGCATACGCCCGAACATAGGACTCTGATAATAGGCCACATTCGTCTCGTCGACAAAAAACAGATACATCTGTCCCTGCTTGAGCGACACTTTCTCCACACCGAGTTTACGGGCTATGCGACGCAATCTGGGCACCCGCAACAACTCTGCCGCCACATCCGGAATGCGGCCGAAGCGGTCCTCAAGCCTTGACGCGAACGCCTGCAGATCCAGCTCCCGCTCAATCCCGTCCAGTTCCTGATACAGGGCTATGCGTTCACGATCCTGCGGCACATAATCCGACGGCAGCAGCAGTTCCATGTCGCTCTCGATCGAACAGTCGGCCACATAATCCTGCTCAGACTCATCCTGATCGGCAAACGTGTCGGCGAACTCTTCCGTTCGCAGTTCCGTCACTGCCTCCTTGAGAATACGCTGATAGGTCTCATAGCCGAGATCGGCGATAAATCCGCTCTGTTCGGCACCGAGCAGATTGCCTGCGCCGCGGATGTCAAGATCCTGCATGGCTATGTGTATGCCGCTGCCCAGATCGCTGAAACTCTCTATGGCCTGCAGACGGCGACGCGCCACCGGACTGACAGACGCTCCCGGCGGCACCGCCATATAGCAGAAAGCCTTGCGGGCACTGCGTCCCACCCTTCCGCGCAACTGATGCAGCTCGCTCAATCCGAAATTCTGCGCATTGTAGATGATAATGGTGTTGACATTGGGCATGTCTATACCGCTTTCCACTATGGTGGTGGCCAGAAGAACATCATAATCGTGGGCGGCGAAATCTATTATCGACTTCTCCAGTTTTTCCGGCGGCATCTGCCCGTGTCCCACCACAGTACGAGCATCAGGCACCAGACGCCGCACCATATTCTCGATGTCATACAAGCCCTCTATCCTATTGTTGATGATGAACACCTGACCACCCCTCGACAGTTCGAAATTAACGGCATCGGCCAGCAGAGCGTCGGTCATGGAGCACACTGTGGTGAGAATCGGATAACGGTTGGGCGGAGGAGTGGTGATGGCACTGAGATCACGGGCGCCCATAAGCGAGAACTGCAGAGTGCGCGGAATCGGGGTGGCACTCATGGTGAGCGTGTCGACATTCACTTTCATCTCTTTCAGTTTCTCCTTCACCGCCACACCGAACTTCTGTTCCTCATCGACCACCAACAGTCCGAGATCCTTGAATTTCACCGTCTTGCCGATCAGCTTGTGGGTGCCCACAATAATATCTATTTTTCCGGCCGCAAGATTTTCCAGAATCTCGCGCACCTGCTTCGGCGTACGTGCACGCGACAGATAGTCCACTTTCACCGGAAAATCCTTCAGACGCTCCCTGAACGTGCAGTAATGCTGATAGGCAAGCACCGTGGTCGGCACGAGCACCGCAGTCTGCTTGTTGTCGGTCGCAGCCTTGAACGCGGCGCGTATGGCTATCTCCGTCTTGCCGAAACCCACGTCACCGCATATCAGACGGTCCATAGGCCGCGGCGACTCCATATCGGCCTTCACGGCCTTGGTAGCCGTAAGCTGGTCCGGGGTGTCCTCATATATGAACGATGCCTCCAACTCATGCTGCATATAGCTGTCAGGCGAGAACTGGAATCCCTGCTCCTGCCGGCGGCGTGAATAAAGGCTGATAAGATCACGGGCTATATCCTTGAGCTTGGACTTCGTGCGCTCCTTCATCTTGTTCCACGCACCCGTGCCAAGTTTGTTGATACGCGGCTCCACCCCCTCCTTGCCGCGATACTTCGACAATTTATGCAGCGAATGCAGCGACACGAAAATAGTGTCGCCGTTGAGATACGTCAGCTTGATCATCTCCTGCATGCGTCCGTTTATGCCGGCCGAACGCACCAGCCCGGCAAAACGCCCCACCCCATGGTCTATATGGACTATATAATCACCCGGCTCTATCGCCGCCAGCTCCTTAAGCGACAGGGCCACCTTGCCCGAACGCGCACGTTCGCTCTTCAGGCTGTATTTATGGAAACGGTCGAATATCTGATGATCCGTAAATACGCACACACGCGACAGATGGTCCACAAATCCCTCATGAAGCGTGGAATCCACCGGTGTAAACTCGATTTTATCCCCACGTTCGGCAAAAATCTCTTTCAGACGTTCATGCTGCTTCGGGCTGTCGGAAAGAATGAACAGCCTGTAGCCCTCTGATGCAAGCCGCAAGAACTCACCCGAGATAAGCTCAAAATTCTTATGATAAATGCCCTGCGGAGAGCAATTGAAATCAATAGCGGCATCCGACTCCGGATCCGTAGCGGCACCTGCGGTAAATGTCAGGCGCCTGAATCCGGCCAGCCGTGCCGAGAAGTCATCCGGATCCACCACATGGGTCATGGCCGACCTGTCGCCCTCATCGGCTATCGCCGCCGAATCGCTGAAACTCTCCGACGCTATCGAAGTCACACGTGAGGTCAGAATGGACACATCGTCGCGCACAGCCACCACGGTGGCCGGATCAATGAATTCCAACAGCGATGACCCGCGCGACTTAGAAGCCACATTGGAAGATATATCCACCTGGTCGAGCTTACGCTCCGACAACTGAGTCTCAACGTTGAACTCACGTATCGAATCCACCTCATCGCCGAAAAAGTCTATGCGGTAAGGCAGTTCATTACTGTAGCCGTAGATATCGAGAATCGAGCCGCGCACGGCGAAATGTCCGGGTTCATAGACATAATCCTGCTCTTTGAATCCCTTTTCCCGCAACCATTTCTGCGTTTCAAAGAGATCCGTATCCTTGCCCACGGCAATGTGTATCGTATGGTCGCTCACAGTCACCGGCGAAGCCACCCGCTCGGCCAGAGCGTCGGGATAGCTCACCACAAAACGCAGCCTTCCGCCATGACCGTAGAGCCTGTTCATCGCCTCCTGTCGCAATATCTGCTGCGGAGCGTCGGGCTGACCGTACTTTATATGTCTCTTATATCCGGATGGCAGCATGGCCACGGCATCGTCACCGCAAAGCCTGCACAGATCGTGATACAGATACCCGGCATCGTCGGCCGAATCACCCACCACGAGCAACGGCGCCCGGGTTTTCAACAACGAAAGCATCAGCGCAGCCGACGATCCCGCCGCATTGGTCACACAGACACGCCGGCCGCCCTTGACGGCGGCCGACAGCGCATCTCCACGGACCGCGGCCGACAGCCGCGGCATAAGTTCTTCAAACGTCATTACCTTAAATTGAGTATGCGGCAGTACTCCTCCCTGTTCTCAAGCAACTTCAGCGCCTGATGCAACGCCTTATTATAACGCATGGAGTTGGCCACGGCGCCTTTCTGATAATAATATCGGCGCACTATGGCATCGCTGATCAGTTCATTGAGAATCTCACGGTTCACGTCGAGATCATGCTCCAGATCATGATGCAGCATGGTCTCAAGAGCATCAATCTGTCCGTCGACCTCCGGAGTCTTGTAACCCTCCACCTCCACGGCTTCGCGCAACTGCTTCAGAATCGAGTCGCACGCCCTGTCGTAGGCAAACTTGTCAGGATCAATGAAGCGCTTGAACCCGGCGAATATCGAATCGGTCACCACAAACTCCGTAGCCGCAGGAATCGAATCGTGCGACGCGGCATACATAGTGGCGAAATCATTATCCCAATTGTCACGCCTGATGTTGTAAAGCAGACGATTGATTTTCGGCGACTCCACCACCACGTCGGGGGTTATGCCGCCGCCGTCTCTCACCGGGCGGCCATGCACAGTATTATAGACTGTGGTCAGACTGTCGGGCATACGCGCCACAGAGCCGTCCTCATTGCGCCGCGAATAGTCGATGGCCTGGATCAGACGACCCGAAGGTATATAATATTTGGCTGTGGTCAGTTTAAGCACTCCATCGAAAGGAAGCGTGCGTGAAGACTGCACAAGCCCCTTTCCGAACGACCGTGCACCGACAATCACCGCCCTGTCCAGATCCTGCAGCGATCCGGCCACAATCTCCGAACTCGACGCCGATCCACCGTCGATCAGCACTGCCAGCGGCATATCCGGCGCCACCGGCTTGCGGATAGTCTTATAGACCCTTTCCGACAAAGCCCCGCGGCCGCGCGTACGCACTATCTCCGTGCCCTTGGGCACAAACAGACCGGCAATCTGCACAGCGCTTTCAAGCAGTCCGCCGGGATTCCCCCGAAGGTCGAGCACAAGCGACGTCACGCCATGATTCTCCATCAGATCCACCAAAGCATCGCGCACCTCGCCGGCCGCCTTGTCTGTAAACGCAGACAGAGCTATATATCCAGCCTTGCCGTCAGTTCCGGCCGTACCGTAGTATGTCACCGCCGGATTTACTATCTTGGCGCGCTCGATCTCAAAAGTCACTATCGAATCCGCCACATACGGCCGCATGGCCCTCACCTTGACCACCGTACCGGCCGGACCGCGCAGTTTTTCCGACGTGCGCGCCACATCCCACTTCGTGGACAGAGTGTCGGAGTCTATCTGCAGGATCACATCACCGCCGCGCACTCCGGCACGCTGCGACGGAGTGCCCTCGTAAGGCTCAGCAAAATATATACGCCCGTCGCGACCCTTGGTGATCACGCACCCTATGCCGCCATACTCGCCGGTAGACAGCATGTTGAACTGTTCCTGATCGTCGGAAGAATAATACTCCGTATATGGATCTATCTCGTCAAGCATATAGAAAATAGCCGTATTTATCGACTTCTTGGCATCGATCGTATCAACATAATTCAGTTGAAGCTCCTTGACCAGCGCATTAAAGATGTCGAGATTGCGCGCCACTTCCGTCTTGTTGCTGCGTGTCGCCGCCGACATTCCGGTCACACCGGCCAATGCCAACAGACACACTGTAACGATTTTCTTCATACCCATATCATTTATAATACATTCGCATTTCTCACCTTTTAACCACAGAATTGAGGGAATGCCCCTCGGCATCTGTCCAGTCCGCCCAACCATTGCTCGGCCGACCGAGAACAAGCCCGGATGCTCCGCTGGGAGAATCAACGGCCACATCATGCCAGAGAACAATCTCTCCGTTCACAATGCGGCAATGCTCACTGATAAACTTCGGCCGGCCGGCATTCTTATAACTTGCCACAACGTCCAGAGCAAGCCGGCTGCCTTTCATAAGAACAAACTTTCTGTTAGTTTCGTCATAATACCCCACACCATCCGCATGACGTTCCGCAGCCTTCACATAAAAAAGATGTCGTTCGCTCGCCGACACCTGCCGTCTTTCGAATATCCGGCACCCGTAAAACCGTGTGAGCAGCTCAATGTCGCGGAAAAACACCTCCATATCATTCACACGAAACGGCGCTATGTTAGGTTTTCGCGGATTGGAGCCATTCAACAACTCAAACGAATCGGCCTCCTGGGCGGCTTTCACCCCTATATATTCCAGAAACCTCACGTCGTCACCATATATCTTGTGGTTATCGGAAATGAAAACAAGAGCCGTATCCCACCAATCTTTTTTCTGCATGTGGTCATTCTTGCGGTTTGCAAAATCGGTGGTCTGGCCGATATATGCCTTTGCCCGGTCATCCGGCCCTTCGCCTTCCCCAAGCAAAATATAAAACGCCGGCTGGCCAGAGATGTCAGACAAAGTGTTGGCCAGAGAAATTTCGCCACGAGGAATCACATAAAGGTGACATGTGGAATTCGCACCCATATATATATTGCGTGCACCTTCCAGAGTGCCGTCAAGCAGTTCGGTGTGGATGGTAAAAGACTTAGCGTTCATACATGATCCTTTTTCTTTAGGAGGGGGAAGCACACTTTTCAGTATGCCATAATTTAACAAACCCCTTGAAAATCAGTTGATTATCAAGGGGTCGCGGTGCCCAGAACAGGACTCGAACCTGCACGCCTCGCAGCACTCGCACCTGAAACGAGCGCGTCTACCATTCCGCCACCTGGGCTTTTGCGCTGCAAAGTTATGCGTTTTTTCGCGACTGTGCAAATAATTTCGCAATTTTTTATCGATAAATTTATTTATATCCGCATAATCAGCGCTTTACAGATATTCAAAAAATCATTTTTTCAATCACATAGACCCCGATACCGGCCATATAGCCAATAAACGCGAGCCATGTGAAATTTTTCATATACCATCCGAAACTGATTTTTTCCAGTCCCATGGCTATCACGCCCGCAGCCGAACCGATAATCAGCAGGCTTCCGCCCACTCCCGCGCAGTAGGAAAGCAGCTCCCAGAACGTTCCGTCCACAACAAACTCAGCGGCATAGCCCACCGATCCGGGATCTGCCACAGGATACATGCCCATGACTCCGGCCACCAGCGGTACATTGTCGACGATCGACGACAGCACTCCGAGCATAGTGTTTATGGCATATACATTGTGCACCTCGTTGTCAAGCACCTGCGCCATCCATGTCAGTACTCCGGTGGACTGAAGCACGGCCACGGCCATCAGAATGCCGAGGAAAAACAATATCGAGGGCATGTCGACCCGTTGGATCACCTTGGGAATGCGATGCTGCTTGGCTTTCTCGAGCATCGTTTTCGAGTTATAGAACACTTCTGTAAAAACCCACAGCGCCCCGAGCACAAACAGTATGCCCACAAAAGGCGGCAGATGTGTGACAGATTTGAACACCGGCACGAATATAAGTCCGCCCACTCCCAAAAAGAACATGGCATTCTGTTCTCCTCGGGTGATGGACATGTCGGTGGCTGCAAAGGGCAGCACCGGATCCAGCTCGCCGTGAAGCCTGCGTGACACAAAAAATATCGGCACTACCATCGACACCACGCTCGGCAACAGCACATAGCTCAGCAGAGCCGGAGCCGTTACATTTCCTTTGACCCAGAGCATTATGGTGGTCACGTCACCGATGGGCGACCATGCGCCGCCACTGTTTGCCGCAATGACTATAGCCGCCGCATAGAGCCACCGCTCCTGCTGCTGGGCTATCAGTTTCCTCAGCAGCATGATCATCACAATCGTGGTGGTCAGGTTGTCGAGTATGGCCGACATGAAAAATGTAGTGAAACTCAATATCCACAGCAACCTGCGCTTGCGGCGTGTGGTGATCCGCTCGGTGATGATGCGGAATCCTCCGTGCACGTCGATAAGCTCCACTATGGTCATGGCTCCTATCAAAAAAAACAGCGTCTGGGTGATGTCACCCAGATGCTCCACTATGTCAACGTTAAGCACGTATGCCAGAGCCTGCTCGGCCACAGACTTCGATCCCAGGGCAGGATTGTCGGCCACGAAACGCTGAAAATGCTCACCCTGCACCGCAGGCACTATCGACTCTGCACCCAGAGCATAAAGAATCCACATGAGCATGCCCAGCAACAGGGCGGATGCGGTTTTATCGACCTTGAGCGGATGCTCCAGCGCAATAGCCAGATAGCCGATTACAAAAATGACAAGCAACGTTGACAACATAAATTAAGACCAAGAAAAAGTATGTGATAAATATTCTCCTGCACAAATTTACAGAATTTATTCCATGCAACGCCTATAAAAAGGTCGATTTTCTAAAATTAACCATATTTATCAACATTGTTCTGAAATCGGCCACAAATCAGCCGACCGACCGGCCAGCTGTCTCCGTCCGATCAGGCTTCCTGTCCCGTAGAGCTGCCTTCGGTCTGGGAAGGCCGTGGCCCTTTGTTGCCGCGGCGTCTGCCACCTTCACGGCGCCTGCCGCGCCCGCTCTCCTTATCCTTGCCGGCATTGACATTCCTGTTTCGGCCGCCGCGTCCACGCCTTTTGCCCTCGGGCTTTCCTCCGACCGAAGGCAACGTGGCAGACGGAGCATCGCCCAACCCGGCCGGCAGCTCCTCCCTACGGACCTGATATCCGAGAAACTGCTCTATCTGGGCAAACTTGCGCCTGTCGCGGTCGCTTACAAGCGTCACGGCCACACCGTCGGCATTAGCCCTGGCCGTACGGCCTATACGGTGCACATAGTCCTCATTGTCGTGCGGCACGTCATAGTTAACCACCATACTTATATCGTCTATGTCGATTCCACGGGCCACTATGTCCGTGGCAACCAGAATGTCTATATGTCCGTTGCGGAAATCATTCATCACCACCTCACGGTAGTTCTGGTCAAGATCAGAGTGCATCTCGCCGGCTTTCAGTTTCAGTTTGCGCAACTCGCGTGCCAGCTCCTTGACTTTGAGTTTGGATGATGCGAACACTATCACGCGCTTGCCGTTCACCGAATTGAACAGATGGGTCAGAATCCCGGTTTTCTGAGGTTCATGACAGATGTAGACACTCTGTTCAACCTTATCGGTAGGCTTCGACACTGCAATCTTCACCTCGACCGGATCATTCAGCAGAGCCTTGGCCATTTTCTGTATCTTTGGCGGCATCGTAGCCGAAAACATCAGCGTCTGACGCTCCTTGGGCAGTCGCGCCGCTATCTGCATGATGTCGTCATAGAAACCCATGTCGAGCATACGGTCTGCCTCGTCAAGAATAAAAAATTCCACCTGACTGAGATCCACATATCCCATGCTCAGATGGGCGAGCAGACGTCCGGGAGTGGCTATGATCACCTCGGCTCCCATTTTCAGCGCACGCTGCTGCTGGGCATATCCGGCACCGTCCGTGCCGCCATACACCGCCGTGGAACTTATAGGCAGAAAATACGAAAATCCCTCAAGCTGACGGTCAATCTGAAGAGCAAGTTCACGTGTAGGGGTCATCACCACGCATTTCACCGAATCGGAAGGCTCACGCATGCCGAGCTGGTCGATCACAGGCAGCAGGAAAGCGGCGGTCTTGCCCGTGCCGGTCTGGGCCACGGCTATAAGGTCACGGCCACGCAGAGCCACCGGAATGGCCTGTTCCTGAATAGGCGTACATTCATCGAAATTCATCGCGTCCAACGCGTCAAGCACATCATAGCTCAGATCCAGCTCGTCAAATTTCATCTATATCTCAGATTTTTAGAAAATTATTACAAAAATTTTTCCACATCACAGATCCAGCAGACCCTCGGGCAGGTCCATGACCACTTTTCTCTGCTGCTCGTCAATCCCGCAGATAAGATCATCGGCCACCGGCACCAGACGCTCCTGCGCCTGTCCGCCCACTACAAAATACCAGCATCCGGGCCCCACTTCCATTATGTCGTCTATGCGTCCCACACACACGTCGTTGTCCCACAGGTCATAGCCCACCAGGTCTCCGGCCGTCATATCGCCGTCATCCCCCTCCGAATCCCCATCAGTGTACACGAAAACGGTATGCCCCACAAACTGAAGGGCATCAGTCTCCGACTCCACTCCGTCAAACATTAGCAGAATGCTGTCCGCACCGCGGCCGCGCACCGACGACACAAAAAACGGCACATCCAGTCCGTCAATCTCCATGATCACAGCATCTCCCGGTTCCAGAGCCGGATCGGCATCCAGAGCCACCGCCATCTCGCCTTTAACACCGTGGGTCTTGATCACAGTCCCCACAGCCACTTTCACTACATCAGGCAATAGCATATCAGCGGCGTTTCTTTTTCTTTGCGGCCGACATCACGGCGGGCACCTCGAATTCCAGCAGCGGAGTCTCCTCAGGATTGAGTATCAGCTCCCCGTCCGACAGCATGGCCAGATCCTTGCACACACGCGCATCCTCCACTCCGTCGGGATTCACGGCGAGCATCAGTTTCTTCATGTGATTGGCTATCATCATCACAAATTCCCGGCGTTCAGGATCATCGGCGGCCATAGCACGGGCCGCGGCTATCATCTGCACCACATTATTGCCGTACTGACGCAGACGTATGTCATGGCCGGGCAACGGCAGCCGCTCCGGACACGACTCCAGATCCTCCCGGGCCGTCACCTCACGCGGATAATCTATATCCAGTTTAAAATCCGACATTATGGCCAGATGGTCCCAGAGCTTGTCGCGCCACTCCGGACTGGTTTTCTGCTGAGGAAAGAGATTGCATATCGTCGCCACGATCCCGGCGGCAAAAGCATTGCGCTCGTCGCGGTCCTCGATAGTGACGCACTTGTCCACCAACTGCTGCACATACCTTCCGTATTCGGGCATAGGCAACTTGGTGTTGTGTGTATTGTACTGAAGCATCCTTAAAAGATGGTATAAATATAAAACGGTTTTTGAAAAGTGTGCGGCGCACAATTGTCCACATGACACGCACGCCGCACACCTGTGTATTTGTTCAGGATTGTCGGTCAGCGCGCAGAATCACATGTTCATGCCGCCGTCCACCTGAATCACCTGACCGGTCACATACGAGCTCATGTCGGAAGCCAGGAATGTGGCCACGTCGGCAATATCCTCGGGCTTGCCGCCACGACGCAGGGGAATCTTCTTGCACCAGTCCTCGCGCACTGCATCGGGCAGAGCGGCGGTCATGGCCGTCTCGATAAATCCGGGAGCGATGGCGTTGGCACGTATGCCGCGAGAGCCAACTTCCTGCGCTATGCTCTTGGCCAGAGCTATAAGGCCTGCTTTCGACGATGCATAGTTTGCCTGTCCGGCGTTGCCGTGCACACCCACCACTGAAGCCATGTTGATGATCGAGCCGCTGCGCTGCTTCATCATCACGGGCAGAACAGCCTTGATGAAATTAAACGCGCTCTTGAGGTTGACGTTGATCACGGCATCCCACTGAGCCTCGGTCATGCGCATCATCAGTCCGTCCTTGGTGATGCCTGCGTTGTTGACCAGAATGTCTATGCGGCCAAAATCCTCAGCCACCTGCTTCACCACTTCCTGTGTCTGCTCGAAATCAGCTGCGTTCGACGCATAGGCCTTGACCTTCACTCCGTATGCCGCGATCTCGCTCTCGGTGGCCTTGCCACCTTCGTCGATCACGAGGTCGGTAAAAGCGATGTTGGCGCCCTCCTGCGCGAAGCGCAGAGCCAGAGCCTTGCCGATGCCACGTGCTGCACCGGTGATCAAAGCGGTTTTTCCTTCAAGTAATTTCATTTTGATCTTGAAATTTTAATTGATGAATTAGTTATAAAATTTGGTTTATATCACATTTTTCTAACGGCAAGACCGTCCATTATAAAATCCAGCGACGTGGCAAAACGCACCCGGCGCGACGGCGGCTCTGACTGAGCCTGTTCGGGCTCACGCATAAGTTCCCAGTCGCAACCCTGCACCAGCACCGTAAGCAGATACTTTACCCGTCCGGCCTGTTCGGTGTCAAACACTCCGTCGGCCACTCCGTCGGATATAATCCCGCCGATCATTTCATATATACATCCACGCACCATATTCCGCATCCGGTCCGCACGGTCCACATCGCGGCTGAAAAGCGACCGGAACCACACTTCCGGACGGCGGCCGGAACTTACGGCCAGATCCATGCGCAGCTCCATCAGCCGGCGCAACTTCTGCTCCGGAGTGTCCATCAGGCCCACCTCCCTGCGGAGCAGGTCACGCACCTGACGGCTCTCGTCCTCGATCACCGCCTCATATATCTCACGCTTGGTGCGGAAATAGGAATATACGGTCCGGCGTCCTTTCTCGGAAGCATTCGCAATATCGTTCATGGTCGTGTTCTTCAGCCCGTTGCGGGTGAAGAGCTGACGTGCCACGTCAATAAGCCGTTCTCGAGTGTTTGTAGCCGTAACCGTAAGTTTTTTACTGTTGTCCGTCTCCTTTAGCCGCGCGCAGAATCAGTCGCGGCAGATCCGTATTGTCCACCATCCCGCTTATCAGTTCCGACCCGACACCCACGGCAAACACCGACACCGGATTACCCGAATGGTTGCCCGTGGTGAATCCGAAACCACACCGGCGGTTGACCACGTCATAGACCTCCTGTGCGAATTCCGGAAAATCATTGTAGAGACTGTGGCTGACTGAACCGTCGCGGGTCACAAACGTCTTTGTAAACTTGCTCTCGAGCACTCGTTCCATCTCCTCGCTCACCGGAATCATCTCCCAGAATCCGAGATTCTCACGCAGATACGACTTCATCTGCACCCATGAATACGGCACATTGCCGCGTATCATATCCCTGCACCAGTTGGTGAAAAACTCCTTCGACACCTTCTGGCAGTCCACATATTCCGTATAGCAGTTATATCCGGTCGACGCCTGCCCCACCGACATGCCGCCCGTCTCATGGTCGGCGGTCACCACGATAAGGGTCTCGTCAGGATGCTGCTCATAGAACTTGTATGCACGCTCCAGAGCCTGATCGAAACAAATCACTTCCTTGACAGCCGTTGCGCCGTCGTTGGCATGGCCGGCCCAATCTATATTGCCGTTTTCCACCATCAGGAAAAAACGGTCAGGCGTATGCTTCATCAGATGCCCGATGGCCACATCCGTCACCGCCGGCAGAGCATTTTCCTTTTTCAGTGAATCTATGGCATGACCGGTCTGGGTGCTCAGAGTGTCCGAATCCAGCAGCAGCACTTTGCGCGACAGGCTTCCGCGTGCGCCGTCAAGACTGCGGACCACATCCACCCCGTTGGCAGCAAACCGCTCATACAGACCGTTATAAATGCCGTTACCGTCACGCGTGCCCCTGAGGTTCGAACCGGCAAGAAAATCCACACCGGACTCCGCCGCCTGACACCCTATCTCATAATACATGCCGCGATACGGCACATGGGCATAAAACGCCCCTGGAGTGGCATCGTCGGGAGCCACATTCGTGATCAGACCTATTCCATAGCCCATCTCTTTCAGATCCACGGCAATCGAGTTCACCGCTACGGAATCGGGTCCCATGCCCAGCATGCTGTTCTTGGTTTTCACCCCTGCGGCCAGAGCGGTGCCGGCAGCAGCCGAATCAGTCACCGGCGACGATGCCGACCACGTGGTGCACATGGCGTTCACCGGCAAACGCATCATCAGCAACTCCGTGTCACTTCCGCGAGTCATCCGGTTATACGTCTCAGCGGCCATCACCTGTCCGGGCCCCATGCCGTCGCCTATGAAATAGAATATATATTTAGGTGCCGCGGCCACAGCCGTAACGGCCGTCAGCCCCATCACGGCAGAAAACACCGCCTTACTGAAAAAACTGGTCATATCTTCGCTATCAGACTTACTTAAAATACTTTTCCACTGCCGCGACCACGCCGTCAGGGCTGTCCACACGCTCCTTTATCTCGCCGTCGGCTATGATGAAAACAGTGGGCAACTCCGCCACCGCATACTGATTCAGATGCACCTGAGATGCACCTTCCGACTGATACACGCTCACCCACGGCAGATTACCCGCCACGGCGCTCCATGAATGCTGGTTGGTGTCAAACCCCACCTGATAGATCTCAAGCCCCTGACGGTGACGCTTCTCATACAGATCGCCCAGAGCCATGTTGAACAGCCCAGTGCCCTCATTTGCAAAATTCACGAAACTCAGCACCACCACGCGGTTCGAGTCCACCGACTCCGAAAGACGTCGTTCCCTCCCGTTGCAGTCTCCGAGCGCGATCTCGAAATAACTGATTTCAGGAGCATAAATCACACCTGTGCGCGGCTCCACACCTGCAGCCGACCTTCTTGTGGCCTCTATCCTGCCGAACTCCTCCACAAGCTGACGTGTACGTGGATCCTCCGGGCGAAAACCGCTGAAAGAATTCACCACAGCACGGAAAAGTTTGTAGTCCATACTGCCCGTCAGCGGCGACAGCAACGGACGGCCGCCCACATTTTTCCTCACCACATAATATGCCGCCTGACTGTCGTAATGACCAGAAAGCATGCCAAGAAGCCTGCGTTTAAGCAACGAATCGGCTTCAGCCGTCATCCAGGGAGTGAAATCCGCCCTTATCAGTGAGTCCACCGACGAAAACAGCGCGGCCTTGCCACTGCCGCCCACCGTGCCGCTGACCGGATCATACGTCAGAGACTCCGTACTGTCCACCGGAAAATACAGCACATGGGCCGATGTCCTAAGCCTGTACACCGTCTCATGCGGCATGGCCGGCAACTCCATACGAAACCTGCTGCCTGCATCGGCCGACACCGAATCTACCGCCCGCCACGCACCGCCGGCGGCCGGAGCATCCACATAGACTGTGCCGCCGGTCTCAGGCACGGACCCATTCAGAGTCCAGACGTCATGCCCCGGGCCGCCACTGCAGCCGCATGCCAGCGCCAAGACTCCGGCGGCACACCACACGCCATTGATAAACTTCACCATAGACAACGGACCTTTACGTTTATTCCATCAACTTGCGGTAACGACGGCGCCGCGGCTCCTTGCCGTCGGGCGTATGGGCCTTCTTATACTCCTCGTAATCGGAATACGATCCCTCGTAATACACCACTTCGCCGTTGCCCTCAAACGAAAGGATATGGGTGCAGATCCTGTCCAGAAACCACCGGTCGTGGCTCACCACCACCGCACATCCGGCAAACTGCTCCAGACCTTCCTCCAGCGCACGCAGAGTGTTCACGTCAATATCATTGGTCGGTTCGTCAAGCAGCAGCACATTGCCCTCCTGCTTCAACGCCATGGAAAGATGCAGACGGTTGCGCTCTCCGCCGGAAAGCACACCCACTTTTTTCTCCTGATCGGCTCCGCTGAAATTGAATTTCGACAGATATGCGCGGGCATTGACATCACGTCCGCCCATCCTGAACGAATCCACACCCTGCGATATTACCTCATAGACCGACTTCTCCGGCAGCAGATCGTGATGGTTCTGGTCCACGTATGCGATCTTCACGGTCTCGCCCACGTCAAACGTGCCCGCATCAGGACTCTCCAGCCCCATTATCAACTTGAACAGAGTGGTTTTGCCGGCTCCGTTCGGACCGATCACGCCCACGATACCATTAGGCGGCAACGAGAAATTCAGATCCTTGAACAGCTGCTTGCTGCCGAAAGCCTTGGCCAGACCTGAAGCCTCGATCACCTTATTGCCAAGACGCGGACCGTTGGGAATGAATATCTCCAGCTTCTCCTCGCGTTCCTTCTGGTCCTCGTTGAGCAGACGGTCATACGAGTTCAGACGGGCCTTGCCCTTGGCCTGACGGGCCTTGGGTGCCATGCGCACCCACTCCAGCTCGCGCTCGAGGGTCTTGCGGCGCTTGCTCGCCTGCTTCTCCTCCTGCGCCATGCGTTTGGTCTTCTGCTCAAGCCACGAAGAATAATTGCCCTTCCACGGAATTCCCTCGCCGCGGTCCAGCTCCAATATCCATCCGGCCACATGATCCAGGAAATACCTGTCGTGGGTAATCGCTATCACCGTGCCGGGATACTGCTGCAGATGCTGCTCCAGCCAGTCTATGGACTCGGCGTCGAGATGGTTGGTAGGCTCATCGAGCAGAAGCACGTCGGGTTGCTGAAGCAACAGACGGCACAAGGCCACACGGCGACGCTCGCCGCCAGAGAGTGTGGTCACCGGCTGATCGTCCGGCGGACACTGCAGGGCGTCCATGGCCCGCTCGAGCTTGGAGTCTATGTTCCAGGCGTCGGCTGCGTCCAGACGGTCCTGAAGTTCGGCCTGACGCGCTATCAGCGCATCCATCTTGTCGGGATCCTCAAGCACGTCGGGATCGCCGAAAGTCTCATTCACGCGGTCAAACTCAGCGAGCATGTCCATGACAGGCTGCACGCCCTCGCGCACCACCTCAATCACGGTCTTCTGCGGATCGAGCTGCGGGTCCTGCTCCAGATATCCCACCGAATAGCCGGGCGAGAACACCACCTCGCCCTGATAGCTCTTGTCTATGCCGGCTATGATCTTCAGCAACGAGGACTTACCCGAGCCGTTCAGACCTATTATACCGATCTTGGCGCCATAGAAAAACGAGAGATATATGTTTTTAAGCACCTGCTTCTGCGGGGGATAGATCTTGCTCACCCCCACCATTGAAAAAATTATCTTCTTATCGTCTGCCATAAATCAAACGGTTGTTCCTTCTACTTTATCTGTTCATTTCCTCTTTTTCGGAGCGGTGCGCACCGGATAATCACACCGCACCTTGCCCTCTATGATATTGCGCAGTTTGGCGCGCAACAGCATACGGCGCGTGCCCGACACATGATCCATATAGAGCTTTCCGTCCAGATGATCACACTCGTGCTGCACTATGCGCGCCAGAAATCCGCCGATCTCCTCCGTGTGACTCTGCATATTCTCGTCGGTCCACGTCAGGCGTATGTGCTCCACTCGGTTCACATTCTCGCTCAGACCGGGCAGGCTCAGACACCCTTCAGGGCGACAGACCTCCTCGCCGTCGAGCACCTCCACCACAGGATTCACAAGTGCCATCCTGCGGCCGGCACACTCCGGATGGTCATCCTTGAGAGCATCGGCGTCAATCACCACTATGCGCTCGTTCCGGCCTATCTGCGGCGCGGCAAGGCCACACCCGTCAGAAGCATACATCGTCTCAAACATATCGGCTATCAGCTGCTTCAGCTCAGGATAATTCACGGCATCCACCGCCGCCGACTCCGCACGGAGCACCGGGTGCCCGTAGAGATATATAGGTAATTTCATAAATCTTTATACTGACTTTGCAAATAATCGTTCAATATTATGGTGGCGGCCATGCGGTCCACCAGAGCCTTGTCGCGCCTGGCTTTCTGACGCAGCCCCCCGTCTATCATAGCCCTGTGGGCCAGAGCCGATGTGAAACGCTCGTCATAGAAACGAACGGGCATGTCCGGCAGAGCACGCTCGAGCGACCGCACGAACGGCACGATATAGGCCATCGACTCCGACGGCTCTCCGCCCATAGTCGTCGGCTTGCCCACGATTATGGCGTCCACACGGTTCGCGCTCACATAATTCTTGATAAACGCGAGCAACTCTCCGGCAGGCACCGTGGCCAGCCCTGTGGCCACAATGCGCAGTTCGTCGGTCACGGCCACGCCGCACCGTTTGCGCCCATAGTCAATGCACATCAATCTGCCCATAGTTCGCTGCAAAGTTACGAAAAAAAGTTGAACCTCCACCCCTGGCGCACCCGAATAATGACTGCCCGGGAACGGCACACCGCAGGCAAAAATGTGCAGATGGTTAACTTTGTGTTAAAAAAGTTGCTTTTAAGAGAGTGTTTGAATTTAAACCAAATTAAACATTAAGTGGCAGAACAAACC
>ERZ778511.133-NODE-133-length-73620-cov-8.772283_pt1 | contig 73620 bp, 68 predicted proteins | sample MGYA00510347_ERZ778511 | MGnify/ENA primary metagenome ERZ778511 (study PRJEB29527, sample SAMN07138967) | mouse gut metagenome | material: feces | host: mouse | place: China:Nanjing | collected 2016-01-25 ...
TGAAAATCCTTTGAATAAAGCTCTATTTCAGAGCTGAAAGGGCTGAACTGTTACATTAAATTCCCTCATACTCTCTGTAATTCTTATATCCGCGCAAAATGCACCCTATCATTACACCAACTACAATCAGAGGAATATACCTTGCCCAACGTAATGGGAGATAAAAAATATCAGGATGAGACAAATACATAGGCATGGAAAAACAGAACATCCGTATCACATCCATCAGCCTCCATCCCAATTGACTGCCTGCAACCCCCATATCCAAAAGTAAATCAAACAAAATCTGATTGAGGCCAAAAGGAAGTAAATAAAGCAGTACCCCAACTGTGACTGCTGATACTGGCCCCTTGCATTTTGAGGATACAAACAGGGTAATACCCACATTTAACAAAACGGCCGCCATTCCTAACAAAAACAAAAGTAAGAAAAAAAATGCTATACTCCAATTTCCTCTTCCCGAAAACATAAGAAAAATACTATTCATTCCAGCGCTTGCCCAAAGTCCATCTCCACCGTAAATTACAACCGTTATTCCAAAAAGCAACACACAGAGCAATACGTATGCCAAAATGCCAAATCCCATAGCTGCTTCTATTTTTCTAAATATACCCCTGGATTTTCCCAAAGTGGTAGACAATAGTACCCCTGTTACATTCCGACTGTATTCCTCTGAAAATACGGGAGCTACCATAAGCACCAGCCATATATGCAGGGACATCATTGCCATATACCATACCTTTTGCAGACTTTCCCATCCTTGGGTATACCCGAAGGAAATATTCTCCTCCACATACCTTTTTCCATAATTTTCCCATGCCTCCCCCTTAGAAAAGCCAGGCGGCCGCTCTCCTGTCTGTAAAAAATCTGTCATTTTATCTGTCACAAACCGACTGCAGAAATTTCCTTCCCGAACTTTGCGAAATTCTTCTTTTTCATTTCCAACATAACCGGAAAATCCAAAACGCTCCACAATCTCCTCTGCCTTTTTCATGGTAAAAATACCTTCATATTCCTTCGCAAGCTCACGGTCTTTTTTCACCGCTTCTAATCCCTGATACACCTTTCCGTCAATTTCTGTTCTAGTTCCGTCTGCTTCCTGCCAGAATACCAACAGAAAGAAACCTACCAGCAGCAAAAATCCTAGGTTCAGCATCGGCCTTGCAGTAATTTTATAAAATTCCATTTTCCAAAGTCTCATCCTTTCCTCCCTCCTGTTTGATATAAGTACACATCCTCCAGATTAGGGGCAGCCTGCACCGCATGCTCCGAAGGCCGAATCTCTGAAACAATCCTTACTTCAACTTTGCCATTTTTCAGATTTTTCATACTGCTCACTGGAAACTTGCGGTTGAGGCCCTCCAAATTCTCTGGCATTTCCAAGCATTCCCACACTTTTCCCTCTACCGTTTTCAACATTTTTTCTTGATTTCCTGTTTCGATAAATTTTCCTGACTTCATAATCAGGATTTCATCCGCAATAAATTCAATATCTGACACAATATGGGAGGATAGAAGCACAATCCTGTCTCTCCCCAGGGAACCAAGTAAATTTCGGAACCGAATACGCTCCTTGGGATCAAGCCCTGCGGTAGGCTCGTCCAAAATTAATATCTCTGGATCATTTAACAATGCCTGTGCAATCCCCAGCCGACGCACCATACCTCCAGAAAGAGTCTTAATTTTCTCTGTTTTCACATGCAAAAGTCCGGTCTGTTCCAAAAGCTTTTCCATCCTGTCCCCTGCTGTCTCCAGCGGCACCGCCTTTAATTCCGCCAAATACTCCAAATAACGCCAAACAGTAAAATTAGGATAATAACCGAATTTCTGAGGCAGATACCCAAGCTTCATGCGATAGGCTCCCCCCAGTTTCCCAATTTCCCGCTGGTTGCATAAGATCTCTCCAGCAGTGGGCTTCAATACCCCCACAATCATGCGTAACAGTGTGGTTTTCCCAGCGCCATTTTCCCCCAACAGTCCGTAAATCCCTTTTTGAAATGTAAATTCCAGGCGGTCCGCCACAATTTTCTGTTTATAATGCTTGCTTACCCGATCCAGTTTCAATTCCAGCATATTCCTTCTCCTTCCTCCAGATTATGATACACCTGTATAATCTCCCTTACTAAAAATAGAAGAGCTGCTGCCAGAACACACACCCATACGCCAAAATAAGCAGCCGTGTACCAACCCGGGTCACTCAGGGGCAGCAACGACAATCCGCTAGACACTGCTGCTGCACCTATTTGCAGATATTCTCCTTTTCTGCTTCTAAGTAGCGTGAATACGAAAAGCTGTAATACATTTGACATTACAAAAGGCGCCAGAAGATACACAATAATCCTTATCAGCCCCAAAGAAGTATTGCCTGCAATCCCAAAGGCCATAGCCGTGAGCATCAAAATATCCAGACTGCCAAACAATATCATTTTTACACACCATACCTGTTTGAGATTCAAATAACAGACCTGCTCTAATTCTGCTACACCGTAATCTCTGCTGCGGCTCAATTCTACCATCAAAAAAACTCCTATACCTGCTGAAACCCCAGAACCTATTCCTAGAAATTCTGTCATATCTCCCCCCAGTCTCTGAAAATACCCAAGCAGAATCAGAAAAAAAGCAAAACATAATATCTGCCCTCCCAAACAGAAACCCGAAATATACTTTAACTGCCCACGAAATATTTCCCAGAGAGAAGGATGGTAGAGGTATCGTTTTTCTTCCACTGCCTCTGAAATTTTCTTAAGAATCTTCTGCTTTTGCCTGGCATCTATCGAAACCTCTTTCAATATGAATTTATCTTTATTTCCCATTTTTTCTCCTTTCACTCCTCTATCGCGTAATCATTGCGAAACTCATAAAGCCATCAATTTCACATGAAATTAGCACAATCATCCCGTGTGACACTTTTCTTTATTTTTTCTGTTCCCTGGCGTATCCGGGATTTTACCGTTGCAATCCCCGTTCCGGTTATTTGGGCAATCTCCCTATATTTCAACCCATATCCATAATAGAGTACCATTGCCTCCCGCTGCATTTCGGGGAGATTATCTGTTAATTGTGACATGGTAATCAGAAATTCTTCCTGTTTCGTTCTAGCTCCCTGGACATTCTCTTCTCTTTTGTATTCCACTTCCTCCTGAAAATCTTCTTCATTCTCCTTCCTCCGTTTGCAGCTTCTAAAATAATCCACACACACATTCCTGGCAATGGTAAGCAGGTATCCTTTCAGGTTCCGGTAACGGTAATGCTCCACAGACCGGATAAACTTCAAAAATGTCTCTTGGGTTAAATCCCCGGCATCCTGGCAATTTCCTGTCTGATAACAGCAGAAACGGTAAATATCATCATAATATTTTTCTGCTATATCATTCAGATATTCTTTTTTTCCTTTTTGGATTTCACGGATCATTTCTCTGTCGTTCACCTTTGGACGCTCCTTTTCTATGGCATCTTATATTAATATAACGTATCTTTCTGGAAAAAAGTTTTATTTTTCAAAAAATTTTCTAAATTTCCTCCCATTCATTGACAGATACTTCCAAATAAAAAAAGCCCTGAAACATATCTGTTCCAGAGCTTTCATTTGCCTCTATTTTTAATTATGTTTTGCGAGCATGACCCTGCACCGCTTTTTATAACAGGCAATCCCATATTTCAAGATGTTCTCTACTCCGTCATCTTCAAGGTCATCTCCATACTTTGTAGATTCCATCTGCTTTAATGCCTCCTTACATGCCCCGTCCAAATTTCCGTCATGTGCATATTTCACTTCGATGATAATCCCCATATCTCCGGTATCTGGTTCTGCAAGGATATCTGCATAGCCTTCACCCATTTCTCGGTTGGATGAAATCCCCCACTGGGTTTTCACTCCTAAAATTCCAAGTAAAACTCCATGATAGAAATTTTCTTTCATCCCTGTCCTTATGGCTGTATCCCGGATACTGATGGTCTTCCTTAAATATTCCGTGAAAATCTTCTCCACATTTTCCGCATCCCCATTTTGCAATGCATCACAAAAACGGTTCAGCATATCTGCGTCTTCTCTGACATTCTCCCGAAAGAATTCCATAATCTGCGTCTCAAAAATATCCCGGATTTCCAGATTGGGAATGGTCAGTTTCATCTGCCTTCCTTCCGCTTTTCCACGCTGAGTTAAATACCCTGTGGTAAAAAGCAAGCTCCAGATATTATCAATGGTCTGGTAAATTTCCCCATACGTAAGTTCCTGATGGATTTCCTTTGTAATGACTTCCCCTGCCACCAAACGCTCAATCTCCCGTTTAGTCGTAGCATTGGCCGATGCTTCTATAAACCGTTTCACTGCATCATTGCTGCTGGTGTTAATCCAGTAGTTTTCCGGCTGTGCATGAGGCTCACTTCTGATTCTGTCGCAATGGTTCAATACATCCCATGGACAATACACTTGTGCATTTCCAAACTGGTAACCATCATACCATATTTTTATTTCCTCATAATGATCCCCTATGTCATAATATTCCAGAAGTTCTCTTACCTCCTTATCTGTAAAACCAAAGTATTCATCAAAACGCTCATCCGCAATTGTCAACACCTTCAGGTTATTAAGCCCTGTAAAAACACTTTCCTTTGAAATTCGAAGGCATCCTGTCAACACCGCTAACTTCAGGCTGTTGTTCGTCTTCAATGCCTCCCCAAGCAGGCTTCGGATCAGGAAAATCATCTGATCATAGTATCCGTTCACATGAGCCTTTGCCAATGGGACATCATATTCATCAATCAGCAGAATAACCTTGCTGTTATGGTGCTTCTCTAGCATTTCTGACAGTATTCTCAAGCTGTCACAAAACGTTGCTTCATCCATGTTGCTATCCAAAAGACTCTGATATTCCAGTTTGTCACTTTCACTTAATGCACCGCTTTCCAAAAGATACTGGACTTTTGACGCTGCCCGTCTGACAGCCCTGGCTCCCATCCGAAACGCCGTTTCATAATTAATGGCATCAATTCCTTTCAGGGAAATGGATACAACCGGATACTTCCCCATATATTCCTCACAAAAGGCAGTTTCCTTTGAAATATCCAACCCGTCAAAAACGCTTTTATCCCCATTCAGTGAGAAAAATTGTTCCAGCATACTCATATTCAGGGTTTTCCCAAATCTTCTGGGACGGGTAAACAAATTCACTTCTCCCCAGTTATTAAGAAGTTCTCTGATTAGCCCTGTTTTATCAATATAGTAAAAATCCTCGGAACGAAGTTTTTCAAAATTTTCAATCCCGATCGGAAGTTTCTTCTTTCTCACCTCCATCTCTTTCCACACTCCTTCCGTCATCTTCAAATTTGATTAGAACAACTTAGAAGTTTCACACAGTTATTTTAGCTTTAACCATTATGAGATTTCCGCTATTATCCTCTCAGACCTCCTGGAACGGAAATGACACCAGAGTGACACCATTGCACTAATCATCAGCACCATATAAAAATTCAGCCCCCGCGTCACGCACATGGATGCTGTAAGGAACGCTCCCGGAAAAATCAAGGAAAACGCCGTTTTATACATCATCTCTGTAATTCCCTGGGCGCCTGGCAACGGTAACATATCTACTGCAATGTAAATAGACGCCTGCAGGCTCATCACCGTAAAAGCGCTGGTTCCTTCCAACCCTAATCCCCGATAAATCAACCAGGTAAGGATAAACACACTGCACCTTTGCACCACCGTAAATGCTATGACAGCCGCCATCTTACTCTTATGTTTCAGAAAAAAAAGCACTGCTTCATGATACTGGTCTGCCATCTCAATCAATTTCTCCGTCCGTTCCCTGGAGGATTTTAGCAGATGAACCTTCTTCAAAACCTTTTCCCCAATAACCACAATGCCTTTGAAGCATTTGGGGCTTATCATAATGAAAAGTAAAATAATAACCAAAGCCGTATTTAAAAACAATCCCAAATAATATAAATAGAGATACTCTTTCAGATAAACAGACAAGGGTTCATGATAAAAAATCAGAATGCCAACGCCCATGACCACCAGTACGAACTTGTAAATAACTGCCACTGTCATAAGCACCACTGTGCTGTCTGAAACCTTATGTCCTTCTTTTTGCATATAATAAAGCTGCATGGGCTGACCCCCAGTAGCCGAAGGCGTAATGCCAGAAAAGAAAAATCCCACAAAAGAATATTTTACACAGGTCATCACACTTGTCTTATAATCCAGTGACCGAAGGAGATAACAAATCATAATCCCTTCCGCAGATACAAAAAAGATTGCCGTTGCAGCGGCGGCACATAAATATGCTGGATGCAGCTTCCTCATTGCTGCAAAAACTGCCGCCATATCATTTCCTTTCATAATCGCACTGACGGTCAACGCCACCAATAATAAAAGAACCCCTGCACTAATCAAATTTTTCCGATTCATAAATTATACTGCTCCATTCATTACATAAGATAGTTTCTGCATTGCCTGTTGGAAGATACCTGGGCGCTCTTTGGGATAACGCAGACAGCTTCCGTTAAATTCCTGCAGTGACCCTTCAAATACCAGGCTGGTATTCTCAAGCTCATAAAAATCTCTTGGAGTAACCAGCGAAAAATGTTTTTCAAACAACTCTATTCCATTCTCCTTTAAAATATTTGCGACAAAGGAAGAACAGGTATAGTGGTTCTTCTGGTAAAAGGGTATATTACATAATAACATGGGAAGCCCCAGGACACAATAATGATAATGAAATCTTTCTGCAAAACATTCCTGCAGTTTTCTTGAAATATTCTCCTTTTGTTCTTTCGTACACTCCATACTTACAATCTTGTATTTTGCCGTTGGAAACGCCTGTTCAATTTTTCTTGCATCTTCTTTCTCAAATCCCGCCAAAATTGGTATGAATGGGTTGCGTCTTCCAACACTGTATGCTTCATTCAGTTCTTCATCCATGGAAAGAACCACATGTATGTAGTCGATGCCAATTACTTTGCGTATCACAGTTGCAAAAAATCCGGGAGTATCTACCAATGCCAAATATAATTTTTCCATACGATCAGCCTCTTTTCTTCCTGTACTCTATTCCTTGTGTTCCCTTTTATCCCCTTCTGTTCCTGCTGCTTAATTAAATTGATACAATTTCTGTGCTGCCTTGTACCCTGCCAAGGTAAGTCCTGCCCCCACTTTTCCTGGCAGAAACGTAAATCCACTAAGGGTATGATAGCGTAATTTATGGTATAATTTGGGATTGTGGTTTTTTACATAGTTCCAGAGCATTTCTCGCTTTTCCCAGGATTCCGGCGTTCCAATCAGTAAAAGATGAATGGAGGAAATTGCCATCATGATAGAAATATTACGGATCAGATAATCCGCCAATTTGGGATATTCCATCTCCACTTTCTCCAAATCTGTACAGCCGGAAACTAATTTTGTCACACGAATCTGCTGGTCAATCCGCTTCATCAGAACCTTTTCATTCACAGACTGGTCCTCCCGGCCCAAAAAATAATGGTACATATCGAGGTTCAAATAGCACAAAGTTCTTACATACGGCAATGGCTGGTTGGCAAAAATATTATCCACATAAAACGTATGCTTGGGAAGTTTTACTCCTGACTCTCTTAGCACTTCTGTTCGGAAAAATAAGGAGTGCATTACCAGATACTGGGAAGGTCGAAACCACCCGATATCATTCCATCCGCAGACTTGATTTTCCTTTAATACATTTTTGTAGCCCATCCGCTTGGTTTTATTCTCATAAAAATGATCATAGATGTAATTGCAAATCACCAAATCCACAGTCACATTACTTTTCTCCCACTGCCTGATTTTCCTAAGAAGTTTCTGCAGCTCCTCCTCATCCAGCCAATCGTCTGAATCCACCACTTTAAAATATCTGCCTGTTGCAAGGGAAAGTCCTGCATTAACCCCTGCACCATGACCGCCGTTTTCCTGATGCACCACCCGCACAATCTCTGGATAATTCCTGGCATAGTTATCTGCAATTTCCCCTGTACCATCCGTGGACCCATCGTCTACAATGATAATTTCCACATGTTCCTCTCCACTGAGCAGACTGTCAATACACCGCTCCATATAATCCTTTGAATTGTAACAAGGTACTGTAAATGTAATATCTCTCATAATTTTCTCTCCTGTTTTCTGTTTCTATCCTATTTAACGAAAATATTCTTGATATTTCTTCATAAAAATTCTTAATATTCTTTTAAGAATCACACAAAGTCCGCTGCCAGTGCAAATAGCAGCCCAAATATCTTTATGGTTACAGGTATATCCTATCCTATTTTCCTTAACTCTGCATTGTCTTTGCCTTACACTTATCTTACAATTATGTTAGGATTAAAACAAAACGGACAAGGTCTTTCCTATAGAAGAACAAAGTGGGCAAGCCCACTGGGGCTCCCCTACCCCCTCAATCATGAGGGGCTTGCACACTTTGCTGCGCCGAGTGCGGTCACGCAGTGACATCTTCTATTCGCACGAGTGCGCATCCATATTTTTCTCTTATAGGAAAGTCACAGACTTTAACACTTTATAGCAGCACGGTCTTTCCTATAAGAGAATAAAACATCTCTGGTATCAAAAAATACACTTTGATACCAGAGATGTTTTATTCATTGATTTTACATAGAACAATATTTTATTTTTTACATTCCGCCGCCAAGCTTCCATTCTTCACATCAATTAAAATCGTATCTCCTGCGCCCACCTCATTGGCCAAAATCAATTTTGCCGCTAGAGTCTCCACTGTTTTTTGCAAATATCGTTTTAAAGGTCTCGCTCCATACACCGGGTCATAACCGTGTTCCACTGCAAATTCCTGGGCCTCCTGGGTCAATTCCACAGACACCTCCCTGTCTACGAGACGTTTGTTTAAGTCTGCCATCAATAAATGAATGATAGCTCCAATGTCATTTTTATTCAACGGCTTAAACAGGATAATTTCATCCAACCGGTTTAGAAATTCCGGCCGGAAATTATTTTGCAGCTCTCCCATAACCGCTGCTTCACACTCCGGTTTAATCTCTCCGTTATCCTCAATACCTTCCAATAAATAAGAGGAACCAAGATTAGAGGTCATAATCAAAATAGTGTTTTTGAAATCCACGGTGCGTCCCTGAGAATCCGTAATACGACCGTCATCCAATACCTGGAGCAAAACATGAAATACATCTGGATGAGCTTTTTCTACCTCGTCAAACAATACCACAGAATATGGTTTTCTGCGGACTGCTTCCGTCAACTGGCCACCCTCCTCATAGCCTACATATCCGGGAGGCGCCCCAATCAAACGGGAAACAGAATACTTCTCCATATATTCACTCATGTCAAGCCTTACCATATTGTTTTCATCATCAAACAAGCTGGCTGCAAGAGCCTTGGCAAGTTCTGTTTTTCCCACTCCAGTAGGCCCCAGGAACAAGAAAGAACCAATGGGCTTAGTGGGATCTTTGATGCCCGCCTTTGAACGAATAATAGCCTCTGTCACTTTCGTTACGCCTTCTTCCTGGCCAATCACACGCTTGTGTAATTCTTCGTCCAGGTGCAGCGTCTTGTTCCGCTCGCTCTCTGTCAGCTTTGCCACCGGAATTCCTGTCCATCGGGAAATAATTTTAGCAATTTCCTCCTCACTGACATTTTCATGCACCAGGCTTAAATCTTTCTTCTTTACCTGTTCTTCTTCCATTTCCAACTGACGCTGCAAATCTGGCTTCTTTCCATATTGCAGCTCTGCTGCCTTTTCCAGGTCATAATTCTGCTGTGCCATGGCAATTTCTTTATTCAGCGCTTCCAGTTCTTCTCTAAGCCTCTGTACCTTCTCCACAGAGCTTTTCTCATTGTCCCACTGAGCCTTTCGGGATTGAAAATCATTTTTCAAATCTGCCAGCTCTTTTTGCAGAACCTTCAGACGGTCCTTGCTTAAACGATCTTCTTCTTTTTTCAATGCTGCCTCTTCAATCTCCATCTGCATCACCCGTCGTTGCAGCTCATCTAATTCCGTAGGCATGGAATCCAGTTCTGTTTTAATCAAGGCACATGCCTCATCTACCAAATCAATTGCTTTATCTGGCAAGAACCGGTCACTGATATAACGGTTGGACAGCACCGCCGCTGATACCAGGGCAGCATCTGTAATTTTTACTCCATGGAACACCTCATACCGTTCCTTCAAGCCTCTTAAAATAGAAATTGTATCTTCCACCGTAGGCTCTGCTACCAACACAGGCTGAAATCTTCGCTCTAGAGCCGCATCCTTTTCAATATATTCCCGATATTCATCCAGGGTAGTAGCGCCTATACAGTGCAGCTCGCCCCGCGCAAGCATAGGCTTTAACAACTGGCCTGCATCCATGGCTCCATCTGTCTTTCCTGCACCTACAATCGTATGCAGCTCATCAATAAAAAGAATAATCTGACCGTCACTGCTTTTGATTTCATCCAAAACTGCCTTTAGACGCTCTTCAAATTCGCCTCGGTATTTGGCTCCTGCTACCAATGCGCCCATATCCAACGCAAACAAACGCTTGTCTTTGAGTCCTTCCGGCACGTCCCCCCGAACAATTCTCTGGGCAAGTCCTTCCACCACTGCTGTTTTTCCCACTCCAGGCTCTCCAATCAAAACTGGATTGTTCTTGGTTTTCCGGGACAAGATACGGACCACATTGCGAATCTCATTATCCCGGCCAATAACTGGGTCTATCTTCTGCTCTCTGGCACGCTCCACCATATCATATCCATACTTTTCCAGAGTGTCATAGGTCGCTTCTGGGTTGTCAGAAACTACCCTCTGATTCCCCCGTACCGTGGCAAGAGCTTGCAAAAAACGTTCTCTTGTAATGCCGTATTCTTTGAAAATTTCTTTCAATCCCTGATTGGGGTATTTCAACAGCGTCAAAAACAAATGCTCCACGGATACATACTCGTCTCCCATTTTCTTTGCCTCATCCTCGGCGCTAACCAACACTTTATTCAAGTTCTGGCCCATGTAGACCTGTCCGCCAGACACCTTCACCCGTTTGGAAAGATGATTCTTTGCATTCTCAGTAAAATGCTCCAGATTGATTTCCATTTTTTCAATTAATTTTGGAATCAGACCATCCTCTTGAAACAGCAGGGAAACCAAAAGATGCTCCTGCTCAATCTCCTGATTACCGTATTCGTATGCCAGCTTTTCACAGCCGTTTATCGCTTCTATTGATTTTTGTGTAAATTTCTGAATGTTCATAAGGGTTCCTCCTTCCCTTCCGCTCGCTGATATGGCTCCTTGTGATAACTTTCATGGACCACCTGCCAAAAAGCTGGCGGCTTTGTCATCTACCTATATGATTGGTAAATAACTGTTTTGCCATTCAAGCAATATTTTTCTTTTTTGTTCTATGTCTGATATAACAATAACACTTGTTGTTAGCACTGTCAATAGGTGAGTGCTAATATTATGAGAAAATTTTTAAAAGTGGCAATAAAATGGGAATTTGAGAGGAATCGAAAAACCCAGCCGGAGCGCACCCTGAATTTGAATCCAGCATGTATGATAATCTCAAATTAATTACTTATTCATATTCCCTTAATCGTTCAACGATAGAACGGTTTTTTACTATCTTCTTATGCGTAATAATTGGCGTGAAAATACATAATATCATTATAAGCAGAATTGCATATATTAGCGTTAATACAGGAATAGCAAATGGTATTTTCATATAATTCATGGATTGAAAAACAAAATAGGTAATCCCCATCCCGATTGTCAGTGTAAGAAGAACAGATCCGCCAGCATATAAAATCCCCTCATAAATCAATAATTTTCTTATTTGTCTCCGAGACATACCGACACTTTCCATAATTGAAAAATTTAATTTTCTGTTCTGTATACTACTTACCATTGTATTGAAATAATTTAACATACCAACGAATAATAAAAGAAGTGAAATTACTGTGCCTATTTCAAACATACCACTTTGTGAATCTTGAATTGTTTTCATATCATCATATTTTGAAATATAAAGTAAATTGCTGCTATATGAACTTGTTTTAACAATATTTTTTATTTCTTTTTCCGTTTCTGCTTCGTAAGACTGTTCATATTTGATATTCACACTTAAAATAAACGGTTTTTCAGTTAAAGTTTCTACATAGTTCTCACTAACAATCAAATTTGCTCCACAATTTACTGTTGCTCCATAATAATCTCCATAGTTAATTGCTCCGATTGTAATTTCCTGTTTTTGATTTTCTATGGAAAATGAAACTATACTTCCTATCCATTCTTTGGGTATTTCAAATCCAGCATACTGTAAAATTGCTGTTTCTCCCTTCAAAAATTCCTGTTTATCTATTACATTGCCAAGGGTTTCCTTTCAAACAATGATTTTTCCACAAAAGATAGAAGACTGTCCCTATTAACAACAAAATAATTAAAATATAAATTATTTCCATACATACCCCATTCCATATATGTTTGAAATATAATTATGCTCTTCTGTTTCTATTTTTTTACGCAAACGCTTCATATGGACAGCGAGAACATGTTTATCTAAAAGTTCTATGCCTTCTTCCCACAGAGAATCCAATAGAACGGAATATGTTAGTAATTGCCCTTTATGCTCAATCAACTTTTTTAGAATACGGTATTCCGTAGGTGTAATAGGACAATTTTTTTCTTCAATTTGTATCACCCCCAGTTCAAAATCAATTTTTAAAAAGCCGTCATCATATATATTCGATTTTTTTGCTTCCCGTGACAAAATAACCGGAATTTTCTTTAACAAAATTTTCATAGAGAATGGTTTTGTCACATAATCATCCGCCCCCATTTCATAACCAGTTAAAACATCTTCTTCTAAGTCCCTTGCAGAGAGAAACAACACTGAACTATCACTTCGTGCCTTTATCCATTTACAAAATTGAAATCCATCGCCATCGGGCAAATTTATATCCAATATTGCCATATGAAATGTGTGATTTGTTGCAATGGATTGTGCGTCTTTATAAGTATGTGCACTGTAAACACGATAATTTTCTTTTTGTAACCCTTTGCAAATCGTATGATTTAATTCTAAATCATCTTCAAGTACAAGAATAGTATAAATAAGTCATTCCTCCTCTGTATCATGAAAAAATGACGGGCCTTACCCCTTCCGCCTTCTCGATCTCATCCAAAAGCTGCCTGGATAGCTCCTTTTTTATTTCGTTATATTCTGAATCGCCCACCAGATTTTTTAATTGATATGGGTCCTTTTTCAGATCGTATAAGAAATCCTCAGCATAGTAATCACAACTTCCCTCCTGCCATCCATCTGAGTCCGGGGCATATACGCTGTAAAGATAATCTTCTGTTCGAATACATCTTCCGGTTCGGCTTTCACTGATCTGGGCAAAAACTCTGTTTTCCCTATGAGCATTTTTTCCATCCGCTACGTCTTTTAGATTTTCTCCTATCATCAAATTTCCAATATCTATGCCTCCCATAGCAAGGAATGTTTTGGGAAGACTGGCTGTACTTACCAAATCCTTGACCCTCTTGCCTCCTCTGAATCCAGGTCCTGAAATCACAAGGGGCACCTTCAAAGCAGAATCATGACAGGAGCGTTTATAGTCATCCGCCCCCGTAAGATGTTCATCCTTATTGCGGGTTTTAAAATGACAGCCATGATCTGAAGCATAAATAATCACTGTATGATCATAAAGACCTTTTTCCTTAAGCTTTTCTATGATACGCCCTAAGTTATCGTCTAAGCTCTTACAACAGCCCAAATAATCAGGATACATCTCAGGGGCGTCTCCGCCAAGGGCTTTTAGATCCTCAGGAAGCTCATAGCCTGCAAACCGCTCTTTTGAACCATTGGGCCCCTCATAACAACCCCTGTCATTTTGATGATGAGGCTCAATGTGGGATATGGTTAAAAAAAATGGTTTTTCGCCGTTATATTGCTCCAAATATTCCATGGCAAAATCTGTGATACAATCTACACGGTATCCTCTAAATTCCCTTTTTTGCATTTCCTCATCAAAAACATACCCGTCATATCCATGGGAAGTGGCTTCCAACACATCAGAAACCCTCCAGAACCCATGATAGCCGCCCCGTCGTTCCAGAGGGATAGGAGCCGTCTCATAATCAATACTGGGAGGAGCCGAATAACTATTTCGCTCACTTGCCAGATGCCATTTTCCTACATAAGCATTGTCATATCCCGCTTCATCCATATAATTTGCCACCGTTTTCACGTTGGCAGGAAGAGGCTGTCCATTTCGATAGCAATTGATTTCTGTAGGATAACGCCCTGTCTGAAACAACGCCCTGCAAGGGCCGCATACAGGCTGGGCCGTAAAAGCATTTTCAAATACCACTCCTTCTGCTGCCAGCCTGTCCAAATTCGGACTAATATCCAGCTTTTGCCCATAGCACCCTAATGTGTCTGGGCGTTGTTGATCCGAAAAATAAAACAAAATATTGGGTTTATTCATTTAAGTATCCCTGTCCTTTCTCTTTGATTACGTCAATAAGCGTCTTCATTGTTTTTGTTAAAAATTTGTTTTCATGCCATACCACATAATTCTCTCTCACAAAACTCTCTTCCGGCATCTCCCGCAATACAATTCTTCCTTCCTTTGCCAGTTCTCCTACCCACCGCTCCGGTAAAAATGAAATGCCAAGCCCACATTGGACCGCTTGGAGCAGGGCCTGAGGATTACAGCTTTCGAACACAGGAACTGCCTCTACATGGTGCAAAAAGAAAAAATGTTCTAACAGAGAACGCGTTGTACTCCCTTTTTCCCTGAGAAGCAGTGGATATTTCTCTACATCGGAAGGAAAAATCTTCTCTTTCTCCGCAAGCTCATGTCCAGGCGGAAGAATAAGCAGCAGCTTGTCTGCAGCAAAGGGCTCCGCATGCAGCCCTGGCATACTGACAGTTCCTTCGATCAACGCCAGATCATACTGATTGTTTAAAAGGCCAGTTTGGAGTGCGTCCGCATTGGTGACCGTAGAAATAATTTCCAATTTTGGGTATTGTTTCTGAAATTGAAGCAACAGATCTGGCAAAAAAAAGCAGCCCAGGGTATTGGTGGCCCCAAGCCGGATTTTTCCAATCTCATCCCAATCCCGCAATTCCTTTTCCATTCTGTCAAATGCTTCCACAATATGCAAAGCATGCGCATAAAACTCTTGTCCAACAGCCGTACGGCTTAAGCGATGGCCAATCCGCTCAAACAGGCAAACGCCATAGTAGCGTTCCATTTCCTGGATGGCGCGGGTAACGGCTGGCTGGGTCATATTTAAAATTTCTGCAGCCTTTGTAATGCTTTCCAAGGAATAGACCTGAAGGAAGATCTTCATATGTCGAATCGTCATATCTCATCTCCATTTTACCACTTATACCAAAATTGATATGATTACCATGAAATAATAACATTTTACATATATCATTGCAAGCCTTATAATAAAAATATATTTCAAATCTTAGGAGGCAGATAATATGTCAGGGAAAAAATTAATGCAGCTCTTTTTCAGCATGTTATATATCAGCGCTTTTACCTTTGGCGGCGGTTTCGTGATTATCACACTGATGAAACAGAAATTTGTAGATGAACTGGGCTGGATCGATGAACAGGAAATGCTGGATCTTGCCGCGCTGTCCCAGGCTTCTCCAGGAGCAATTGCAGTAAATGCTGCAATCCTTGTGGGCTGGCGCACTGCTGGAGCCGCCGGAATTACAGCCGCCGTTGCTGGGACTATACTTCCGCCCCTGGCCATCCTTTCTGTTATCTCCTTCTTTTATAGCTCCTTTCTTTCAAATCCATATGCTGCCCTGACATTAAAGGGTATGCAAGCCGGAGTTGCTGCCGTAATCTTCGACGTGGTATGGAACCTGGGAGAAAATGTATGGAAGGAAAAGTCAATCGCTAATATCCTCATAATGGCCTTTGCTTTTATCGCTGCCTTTTTCTGTAATATCAATATCATTTCTATCATTTTAGCCACAACTTCCTTTGGGATCATTCGGGAAATTTTTCGCCGAAGGAAAGGAGAAGTATGATTTACCTTCAATTATTCATTAGTTTTTTCCAGGTAGGGCTGTTCAGCATTGGAGGTGGATATGCTGCCCTTCCCCTAATCCAAAACCAGATCGTAGAACTGCACTCCTTTATGACCATGGGGGAATTTACGGATCTGATTACCATTGCTGAAATGACCCCAGGACCCATTGCAGTCAATTCCGCTACTTTTGTTGGAATCCGCATTGCCGGAATCGGAGGCGCTCTCGCGGCAACCTTTGGATGCATTTTTCCCTCTTTAATCATTGTGTCTTTTCTTGCATTTCTTTACTACCATTATAAAGGGGCATCCTTGATCCAAAGTGTACTTTCCAGCCTGCGTCCAGCTGTGGTCGCGCTGATTTTCTCAGCGGGGCTCTCCATCGCCCAAAGCGCCTTGTTTGCAGAAAGGGATTTGAAACTGCAAAATATAGACTGGGCAGGCGCAATTATTTTTCTTGCAGCATTTGTAATCCTGCGGAAACGAAAATGCAATCCCATCCTTATTATGGCGCTATGCGGGGTATCTTATCTGGGAATTAATATGTTATACTATTACTCCGGCGGTTAAATATCACAGTATCTTACTTGCTCAAATCTCCATCTGCTGCGTTGTCATCAATCGCTGTAGCCCTCGCTACAACTCAATCTTCCGCCTTGCATATGAAGATTTGCTCTGCGTAATTTACTACGATATTTAACCGCCGGAATAATAGAAAGAAAAGCGAGGACCCATTATGCCACCGATTAGCGTATTAATCAAACCCTCTTCTGGTATGTGTAACATGACATGCGATTATTGTTTTTACTGTGACGAGACCCAAAAGCGGGCTCAGGAATCCTACGGGTTCATGAGTGAGACAACTTTAAAAAATGTAATTCGAAAAACCATGCTGCGGGCCGAGGGTACGGCCAGCTACACCTTCCAGGGAGGGGAACCAACCCTGCGGGGACTAGATTTTTTTGAAAAAGTCTTATCCTACCAAAAACAATATAATAAAAACAAAGTCCAGGTGTATAATTCCCTTCAAACCAACGGATTCTTGATGGACAAAGCCTGGTGCCGTTTCCTTAGAGAAAACCACTTTCTGACAGGAATTTCGTTGGATGGAATTCAAAAAACTCACGATGCCTGCCGCCATAGCAGAAAAGACAATACCCCCACTTTTGACCGAATATGCAGATCCATTGCATTGCTGGAAACGCACCATGTGGATTTCAACATTCTCACCGTAGTCAATCAGACCGTAGCTCAAAATATCCAGGAAATCTATGCCTTTTATCGACAGCAAAAATGGAATTATCAGCAGTATATTGCCTGTCTGGACCCTTTTCATGAACCTCATGGGCAAAACAGTTATTCCATACACCCAGAAAATTATGGACAGTTCCTTACAGAACTGTTCCACTTGTGGTATAAGGACTGGAAAAAGAACCGACAGCCTTACATCCGCCAATTTGAAAATTATGTGGGCATTTTGTTGGGACATTTCCCGGAATCCTGCGACCAGCGCGGCACATGCAGTATCCAATATGTAGTGGAAGCAGATGGCAGCGTATATCCCTGCGACTTTTATATGATGGATGAATACTGCCTGGGAAACTTTAATGAAAACCGATTGGAGGAAATCGACGCAAAAAGAAGAGAAATCGCCTTTTTGAAGCGTTCCCTTCTTCTGGATCCAAGCTGTAAGCTCTGTACTTACTATCCTCTATGTAAGGGCGGATGCCAGCGTAACCGGGACTGGAATCCGGAAATAGAAGCATACCAAAATTACTTCTGCCAAAGCTACCGCATGTTTTTTGATGCCTGTCTTGATGGGCTTATGGAAGTTGCCAACTCTCTTTCGCATGCTCCACATAAATTCTGCGAATTCCAGAATATTCCCCAAGACCTTTTATGATACATTCCACCACATATCCTGCGGCCTCAAAACGTCTCTGCCAGGAATCCTCATTTTCTCCTGACATATCGTAAATGGCATGATCTCCTGCCACCAACATAAATGGTGTTAAAAAAATCTTCTTTGGGTGAAATTCTCCCACCTGCTTTAGCAAAGTATCCAAGGTGGGATATTCCTCTACTGTTCCAAGAAATACGTTGGAATAACCCAAATCCTTCAGCATGTAATTCAAAGCTGCATAAACGGCATTGGCATAATGAGGCGTACCATGCCCCATAAGAACCAGTCCTTCCTCCTTCGTTAAACCGGAAAATTCCTCCATCACCACCCGCAAAACCTGCCTTTGATCCTGTGTTGTCGTTAAAAGCGGATTCCCAAAAGAGATTGTATCAAATGCCTTCCCATAGGTATATACATCCTCCTTCATCCGCTCATTCTCAATCCCATTTATCAGATGAGTGGGCTGTACAATCACCTGTGTCACGCCATCTTCAAGCATTTGTGCAATGGCTTCCTCTACAGTTGGAATCCGGGTTCCATCTCGTTTCAGGAGCCTTGCGATAATCATTTTGCTTGTCCAGGCCCGGTAAAAACCATAGTCTGGAAAAGCAGCTTGGATATCCTCCTCAATGCGGTCTATCGTCTTTTTTCTGGTTTCCAGGAAACTTGTGCCAAAGCTCACCACCAAAATCCCTTTTTTTCCTGCTTTTTCCATTATTTTTCCATCCTTCCTTTTCTTTTGACGATACTATAGATTACCATAATTATAATCCCTCCTATCAAAATATTCCATATCCTTTTGGCGCAACACCCTCAAAAAGAAAAGCAACAGAGCTTTTTTCCCTGCTGCTATGTCACCTATGGGTAAATGATTTTATTGTAAATACGTCTCCTTGCAAATCAAAAATATCATCGAAAGGCACTTTCGTATTTCCAATCTCTAATGCCTTTCTAACTTTGTCGATTCCAGACACCACACCTGTAATCTGTACATATTCCCCATCACAAAAATACTCTGCTGTAACAATATCCATCCTTTGAAGCTGATACAGCTTTTCATTCAACTCTGACTTACGTTCCTCTGACAGCTCTTTTTTCGGGACGATCATCCGCTCCTTTTCTGCCAACGCTTCCCGAAATCCTTTTAGGGCGTCAAAGGGCATAAACTGCTTGGCACGGTTACTTCGTTCCATTTTAGCATGTACCTTACTCTCCACTTTTATGCCCTCCGATCTGTCTGTTCCGTTGCATTGTAGTTGCCGCCTCTAGTAAATCCATTCCTCTGACAAGGGCATTTTTTCCAAATCGCCGCTTAATTTCCAAAACTGCCAACTGTAGCTTTCTGTCCCGTTCCATGGCTTCATAGTCCGTAAACAGATGATACTGCTCATAGACTTCACCCATAATGCCTTTACAGCTCAAAGTTACCTTGCGAATCGCCTGATCCTTTTCTACAATACTCTCATACACCTCCATAACATATGGTATGATTGCCTGATAAGAATTGGCAGACGTAGGCAATGAAGCCGTTCCCACTGAAGGTTTTCTTTCCAGATGATAAGAATAGCCAATCCACAAAGAAACTGACCTTGTAGCCATCCCTCGCTCCATTAAGTCAAGGCATAGAGCATCTACCATTTCTCTTACAATAAGTTTGCATTCCTCAAAAGTGTAATCTCTCATAAGTATCTGACTGCTTGATAAAGAATTGTCTTTGGGCTTATATTCCTTAATATCCTTCATTTTAGCGCTTTCTCTTCCCCAGGCATGATCAATCAAAAGCTCTGCGTCCACACCAAACATGCGGTACAGCATATCCTCATCTGCATGGGCAATTTCCTTCATTGTCGTAATGCCCATTCCAGCAAGACGCTTGGCTGTTTTGGCTCCCACTCTCCAAAAATCCGTAAGGGGTTTATGGCGCCATAAATTTTTTTGATACATTTCCTCATTGAGATAACCGATATTGTCCTTCACATGCTTAGCAGTTATATCCAATGCCACCTTTGCCAAGTACAGATTGGTTCCGATTCCTGCGGTTGCTGTAATTCCAACTGTTTCCTTTACGTCAGCCATAATTTTTACCGCCAGTTCTTTGGCTGTAAGCTGATAGAAAGACAGATATTCCGTAACATCTAAGAAAGCCTCATCAATAGAATACATATGAATATCTTCTTTTGCAAGGTACTTCAAATACACCTCATAAATGTCAGCAGAATAATCTATATACAGCCTCATTCGTGGAGATGCCATAATGTACTCCACATGCTTGGGAATCTGGTACACTCTGCATCTGTTCTTTATCCCAAGCGCTTTCATCCCAGGGGAAATCGCAAGACATAGCGTTCCCTCCCCTCTCTCTGGATCAGCTACCACAAGATTCGTTGTCATGGGATCTAGTCCACGCTCCACACATTCTACGGAGGCATAAAAGGATTTTAAATCTATGCATAAATACATTTCCTCCAATCATTTCCCTCCAATCCTGCTGTTTTTCTTAGTATCTACTCTTTACAGGAATATTATTACATGGAACCTGTAAATGTTGATTTCAGCAGAATATACATTAATCAAATAGTTTCATGTGTCAGCACACTAGCTTGCCATTCCCCCAATCATCCCTGATGCCGTGCACAGAACCAATGTGGTAAAAAACCGTGACAGTTCCATATTAATTCCCTGTTGAAACACAATGGAACCAAGGGCCAAAATCAGAAAATAACACGCGCCCATAGCCATTCCCCACAAAAACCGCTTACTTTTCATGATTTTTCCACCCAAAAATCCACCCAAAAATCCTGATAGTACATAAATCAACACAATTCCAATGGAGACAACGCTTTCACTCAGTTGCATTTTATAGAGCATCGCAGACAAAATCAGCAGCAACACCCCTGTCACCATATACATAGCCAACAGTATTTTCAAAATAGACAATACTGAGATATTTGGTTTCCCCTCTCCTGGCCCTCTAGCTGGCGTCCTCTGTAATTTCTTTTCCATCCTTTTTCCTCCCTCCTGTGGATGTCCCTTTCCTTAAAGTCTATTCAGAAATAACTTATATGCCATTCTATTCTGCCTATCCCAAATTTATTCCTTTCCAACTGCTTATATGAAAATTCCTTGGCTCCTATTCTTTCCTCTATTTCTAAAATTTCCCTAAATTTGTGGGAATTCCTTGCAAATTCCCCCTGCTTCCGTTATATTAATTGAAAACGAGACTCAAAAATCCTGGAAGTCTCTGCCTGCCTATTGTATTTAAAGTATTGAAAGGAGAGATATACTTGGACTCAAGTGACGTCATACAATTAATTATCATTATTATCTTATTAATGTTATCTGCTTTTTTTTCCTCTGCAGAAACTGCTTTGACCACTTCAAATAAAATCCGTCTCAGAAGTATGGCGGAGGAAGGTAACAAACGGGCAAAAAAGGTTTTAGAGATTACAGATGATTCTGGCAAAATGCTCAGCGCCATTTTAATTGGAAATAATATCGTAAATCTTTCCTCTGCCTCACTTGCCACTACCCTGGCCACAAAGATTTTCGGGAATGCTGGAGCCGGAATTGCAACCGGAATTTTAACTATATTGGTTCTTATCTTCGGCGAAATTTCACCTAAGACCTTTGCTACCATTCATGCAGACAATATTTCCCTGGCCTACGCAGGAATTATTAGCGGAATTATGAAACTGCTAACCCCTGTCATTATTATAATCAATCAACTAGCCTTGGGATTCTTAAAGCTGCTGCGTGTAGACGCCTCTAGCGCCCAGAACGCTATCACAGAAGATGAGCTCCGCACCATTGTGGATGTCAGCCATGAAGAGGGAGTGATTGAAACCGAAGAGCGTGAAATGATTAACAACGTGTTCGACTTCGGAGATGCCCAGGCCAAAGAAGTGATGGTACCTAGAATTGATATGACTTTTGCTGATGTAAACAGCAGTTACTATGAATTGTTAGAAATTTTCCGGGAGGATAAATTTACCCGTCTTCCTGTATATGAGGATTCTACCGATAATGTCATCGGAATTATCAATATGAAAGATTTACTTCTCTATGAAGATAAAGAACATTTTTCTATCCGTAACATTATGCGCAAGCCTTACTACACTTATGAGCACAAAAATACAGCGGATCTTCTTCTGGAAATGCGTAAATCCTCAATTAATATTGCAATTGTACTAGATGAGTATGGTGCAACCGCAGGCTTGATTACACTGGAGGATTTGCTAGAAGAAATTGTGGGAGAAATCCGTGATGAATATGATATAGACGAAGAAGACCCCATCCAGCAAGTCAACGACTTGGAATATATGGTGCAAGGTTCTCTGAGCCTTAACGATTTACGTGATATGCTGGATTTGGATTTAATTTCAGAAGATTACGATTCCATTGGAGGCTATCTGATTGGACTTTTAGATCATCTTCCCGAAGTTGGAGAATCTATTACCACACCAGAAAAGATATATTTCCGTGTAGAAGATATGGAAAAAAACCGTATCCACAAGATTTTTATGCGGCTTCCAAAGCCTGCAACAGAAGAGGAATAATTTAAGGAGACAGAAAGAATCCTGCTTTGCAGGATTCTTTCTGTTTCACTATGGATTTCTTACAATTTTATCTCCACAGGCATATCCAGAATAATTTCTTCTGCTGTCACCTTACAATCGTAAGCCAGAACACCCACGCCTGCCTTCTGCACCTGCCGCAATGTTTCTCCAAACTCAGGATGGGTCACATCATTGGGTTCAAACCAGCGAATACCCTTCATCTGAATCACAAAAAGAATCCATGCTTCATACCCTGCCTGAACTGCTTTTTCCAGCTCTAGCATGTGTTTGATCCCCCGCTGGGTTGGGGCGTCTGGAAACCTTGCAATTCCATTCTCTTCTAAGGTAACGCCTTTCACTTCAATAAAAATCTTTTGGGGCTGTTCCTTTCCTGCTTCCACATAGAAATCAATTCTGGAACTGCCATATTTGCATTCTGGTTTGATCCTAGTAATATCCAAAAAGGGGCTTCGATTTCGTTCCAGCCATTCCCGCACCACCTTATTGGGGGCCTGAGAATCCATATTAATCAAAGCGAAAGAAGAGCTGTGGGCAACACCATCCTCAGAATATTCTTTGCTGACGGCAATTAAATCGTAGGCCGTTTTCCGGCCAGGATTCGTACTTTTCTCCACCCAGACGATAGCCCCTGGAATCAAAAGCTCACTGCATCTTCCTGTATTTTTTACATGACATTTTTCTACTTGACCGTTTATCTCCACCAGGGCAATAAAACGGTTGGGACGTTCCAAGAAACGTCCCTGTATCATCCGTGTATATTTCATTCTTTTCCACTTAAGTTCCAGATATCTTTATCGTACTCTGCAATCGTCCGGTCAGAGGAGAAAAATCCTGCTTTTGCCGTATTAACCAGCATCTTTTTCGCCCATGCAGTCCTGTTTTCGTAATCCTTGTAGATTTCCTCTTTCTTTGCTGCATAGTCCTTATAATCCAAAAGAGTCATAAACCAATCTTTATTCAGCAATTCGTTGTAAAGACGCTCCAAATGTTCTCTGTGTCCAATCTTCATCAACGCTTCGCTTACAATAAAATCTACAGCCTCCTTGATGTCTTCATCCTCTTCATAGAACTTTCTGGAAACGTAATCTGCTTTTTCATAGTGCTCGATTACAGTGTCAGAGCTTTCCCCAAAAATATAAATATTTTCTTTGCCTACCAAATCTGCAATTTCTACATTTGCTCCATCCATTGTCCCTAAGGTTACCGCGCCATTTAACATAAACTTCATATTACCAGTTCCAGATGCTTCTTTGGAAGCCAGAGAAATCTGCTCCGAAATATCACAGGCTGGAATTAACTTTTCTGCATTGGTTACGTTATAATTTTCCACCATTACCACCTTAAGGTAAGGACTTACTTCTGGATCATTGTTTACAAGCTCCTGTAAACATAAAATCAAATGAATAATATCCTTTGCAATGGTATAGGCAGGAGCCGCCTTTGCACCAAAAATAACGGTAATTGGAGTAGAAGGTTTGGTTCCTTTCTTAATTTCCAGATATTTATGAATCACATGCAATGCGTTCATCTGCTGGCGTTTGTACTCATGAAGCCGTTTAATCTGAATATCAAAAATAGAGTTTTCATCCAGCTCTACCCCTTGTTGAGCCTTTAGGTAGGCTACCAGATTCTTCTTATTTTCATGCTTGATTTCCAATAATTGATGCAATACCTTTTCATCATTGGCAAAAGCAAGCAGCTTCTCTAGTTCATCGGCATTCTTATGCCAGTCCGTTCCAATCACTTCATCCAGATAATGACTCAAACCTTTGTTGCAATGCATTAGCCAGCGGCGGAATGTAATTCCGTTGGTTTTATTGTTGAACTTTTCAGGATAAATTTTATAGAAATTATTCAACTCATTTTTCTTTAAAATCTCTGTATGCAGGTATGCCACACCATTGACGCTGTAACCATAGTGAATGTCCATATTTGCCATATGCACCAGGTTATTCTCATCAATGATAGCTACCGATTTGTCCTCAAATTTCTCTTTTACCATGGTATCCAGTTCACGGATAATAGGCATTAACTGGGGTACTACTTTGTTCAGGTAGTCCATGGGCCACTTTTCCAACGCTTCTGCCAAAATCGTATGGTTGGTATATGCGCATGTTTTCGATACAATGTCAATAGCATCCTTCATGCGAATCCCCCGTTCCATCAGCAAACGAATCAGTTCTGGAATCACCATACTTGGATGGGTATCATTAATCTGAATTGAGGCATAATCTGGCAAATCATAAAGCTTGCAGCCCTTGGCTTCACATTCTGCCAAAATCAAGCGCGCTCCATTGCTTACCATAAAATACTGCTGATAAACACGCAAAAGTCTTCCAGCATCATCCGAATCATCTGGGTACAGGAACAAGGTCAAGTTTTTCATGATATCACTTTTGTTAAAATTGATTCCGTCTCCTACCAAACCCTCGTCCACTGTTTCAATATCAAATAAATGAAGCTTATTGGTTCTATTTTCAAATCCTGTTACATCCAGGTCATACATTCTGGACTGTACGGTAAATCCGCCAAATTGTATGGGATAACTTACATCCGTTCTGGTGAGCCAGCTTTCTGCTTCCATCCATGGATTTTTATTTTCCTTTTGCAGGCGGTTTTCAAAGGTCTGCAAAAACAATCCGAAATGGTAATTCAAACCAATTCCATCTCCGTTCATTCCCAAGGTTGCCATAGAATCCAGAAAACATGCTGCCAGACGTCCCAATCCTCCATTTCCAAGGGATGGCTCCGGCTCTACCTGCTCAATGAGATTAATATCCTTTCCATATTGGGCAAGCATTTCGGCTACCTCATCATAAATTCCCAGATTAATCAGATTATTGGATAATAATTTTCCAATTAAAAATTCTGCGGAAATATAATAGATTTTCTTCTTACCCTCCTGACTCTCTTTTTCTTTCGCCAGATCTTTTACAATCCCAAGCAGTCCATAGTATAGCTGCTCATTGGTACAGGCTGCAATATTATTGCAGCATTTTTGCTCCAACAATTCCCTTACATTAACGCTCATACTTTTTCCTCCTGAAATTCATTTCTATGTTGTAAATTTCGTTGGTGTTCTATTTCTTTCATCTATCCGAGTATAACTCCATTTCGCATATTTTTCTTGTAATATGATGGCAAAATATAGTACAATACTATCAAATTTAGAAAAGGATGGGCCTTATGAATACTTTAGAATATGAAAATACCCAAGAAACCAAATCCCACGGACAGGGTAACTTTCCATTTAATATCTACCTTTGCAGTATCCCTTTGGACTTTACCACTGTGCCTCTCCACTGGCACAATGATATGGAAATCATCTACATCAAAAAAGGTCAAGGGAACGTCACCGTAAACCTTGCACCCATTTCTGTGAAAGAAGGAGATATTGTGGTGGTTCCCCCAGGACAGCTTCACTCCATAGAACAGGCAGAGAATTTTTCCATGGAATACGAGAATATTATTTTTAATCTTAATATGCTCATGACCCCTCTGGGAGATTCCTGCACAGAAAAGTTTTTTCAGCCCCTTGTACAAGGGCAGATTCTTTTCCCGAATTATTTTCCCACTGATTCCTGCCTGCATCCTGCTCTCTCCCTCTGCCTGGATACCATGGATGAAATCTGCAAAACTTTCCCAAAAGGTTATCAGCTGGCCATCAAAGGACAATTATTTTCCTTTTTCTATGGATTGGCTTTAGCATCTCCTGCTCCCTTGCCTCTTCAAAAACATAAATCCCTGGATCATCTAAAGGATATCCTAAAATACGTGGAAACTAATTATAGAGAAAAAATCACGATTACAGATGCGGCTGGCATCTGCGGCTTTAGCAACTCCCATTTTATGAAATTTTTTAAATCCAGTATGTCCGTTTCCTTTATGGATTACCTAAACGATTACCGGCTGACTATGGCGGCAAGGCTGCTGTTGTCCTCCTCCGACTCCATTGCAACTATTGCAACAGAAACAGGATTTGAAAATCTTTCTTATTTTAACCGGGTTTTTAAGCGAAAATACAAGTGTACGCCTAGTTTTTTTCGCACCCAAAGTTCAGAACCATAGAGAAATCAGAAAGTCAGGATAGACCAATGTTTTTTCTACAGTTCCTTCGCATTCCTTATTGACAATTTTTTGTCAAAGTTATATATTTAATGTATCAGGAAACATCAATATTACATATTTCTAGGAGGTTTTTACCCATGAACAATTTAAAATTAGAAGTAGCAGACCAAATTGCCGTTTTAACCATCAGCAGACCGGGCGCATTAAATGCATTAAACAGTGAGACTTTGGATGAACTGAACAGCGTATTAACTGAAATCGAAGGAAGAGATGATGTAAAAGTTGTAATCCTTACTGGCGGTCCAGATAAAAAGGACAACCCATACAAATCCTTCGTAGCTGGCGCTGACATTGCTGAAATGGTGAACTTTTCCGCTGCTGAAGCACGGACATTCGGTATGAAAGCTGCAGAGCCTTTCTTCAAGCTGATGAATATGCGTCAGGTTACCATCGCTGCTATCAATGGATTTGCACTTGGCGGTGGATGTGAGATCGCTATGGCATGTGATATCCGTATCGCTGCTGAAAATGCTACCTTTGCTCAGCCTGAGACAGGACTTGGTATCATCCCTGGATTCGGCGGAACCCAGAGACTGGCTCGTCTGGTTGGCATGGGACGTGCAAAAGAGCTGATCTTCACCTGTGACAATATTGATGCAGCAGAAGCATATAGAATCGGACTTGTAAACAAAGTTGTTGCAAAAGAAGAATTAATGGATACTGCTAAGAAGATGGCTTCTAAGATTATTTCTAAGGGAAGCTACGCTGTTTCTATTGCAAAAGCAGCTATCAACAACGGTTATGACATGGATATCAAGAATGCAGTTGAAATGGAAGCAAACTTATTCGGTATTACCTGCTCAACTCATGACAAAACAGAAGGCATGACTGCTTTCCTTGAGAGAAGAGCTGCTGAGTTAACCGATTTCTAAATCAATATAAAGGAGCTGTTACGCAAAAAGTTGTGTACAGCTCTTTTTTTAATACCACAAAAAGCACTATAATTGAGATTGAAAATATCCTTGCAAAAGAGTATCTATATGATTATAATAAAATTAACAATTTGTAACTAAGGGGGGGAGACTTATGTTCCGACTACAAAAGGTTGAAATTTGGGGATTTAAATCTAAAACAGAACACATTATTTATGAATTTTCCGCTTCAAACATAACTGTAGTGTTCGGGCAAAACGGATGTGGTAAAACAACGCTCTTTCAAATCCTTTACGGAGTTTTTTCTAAAGAGGAAAGCATGCTCACAGACAACAATGTAAAATCAATCCGGATCTGGTGCCAAGAAAAAGGGGAAACCATCGAATTTTCGGTCAATAAAAAAGAAACAAATGCCGAAAATGTCGGCAGTACACTTTATGACTGGAGCGAATTAAAAACAAAGAGATTAGATGAAATATCTGTTTTATTTTTGGGTGTTGAAAGGAGCTATAGCTTCTCAGCCGTATCGGCCTCTTCTTCAATGATCTATAATTTTTTACGTAGAAATACTGTTGGACAAAAACTTATTATTGATATGGGAACTAATACTGTACGAGGACTGGCAGAATCACTGTCAGCATATATCAGTTTTAATAACAGGATACGTTTTAACCGCCAGGAATACAGCGGTAATCTTTTTGAAAGAAAACATTTATATCTTTCTGGCAGGGAAGCTAATATTGAAAGCCTTGAAAGTTTAATTATGAAACGATATGAAAGAATTAATAGAATTGCAAATGAAACCATCCAAAAAGCCCTGATGACCACTTTATCACAAATAGTAGGAACGGAAAATACTGACGAAACAGAAAAACAAAGTCTGAAGTCCATTTCAGATTACATGGAGTCTAACCACGAACTAATTTCTGAAACACTTAAATTTGTTCAGATGGAAAAAAAAGATATACTTTTTTTCTTAAAAGATTCAGAAAAAAAACATATTATTGACAACTGCGAAAAAAATAAATATAATCGCTTACTATTACAAAACATAATCCATAATATTTTACCGTACAAAAACATTTTATTATCTATTGCAAACTTACAGAAAATGTTTAACGCAAAACTTGGATATGGTAAGCAAATGAAAGTTTGCGAAGATGAAATAAAAATATTTGTAAACTCGGAACATGACTATCATGGTATCAATAATCTTTCCAGCGGCGAGAAACAATTCCTGACACTATTAGCTTGCATTTTCATTGATAACACAGACAGAAATCTTGTGTTAATAGACGAACCGGAACTTTCATTAAACATTAGATGGCAGGCAGAATTAATTAACCTGCTTATGGAAAATGCTCCGAAAACACAAATTCTTTTGGCAACACATAGTCCTGCAATTGTAGACGAACATGTGGAGTGCCTGAAAGAATTACAACGAGGGGGAGAAGAAAATAATGTCTGAAAGTTCCATAACATATAATTTAAATCAACTTTTAGTAAGAGCGATGATGGAAAAGAAACCTTTGGTCGTTGTAGAAGGTGCAGATGATAGACCTTTTTATTTGCGTCTTATCGAAGATAAAGGCAAAAAAGCAACTGTAATAGCAAGTGAACTTATTAAAAAAAGCAATAACAGCTACTATACCCCAGGATGTACAGGTGTTATTGAAATTGTAAAAAATCTTCAAGGCAGTTTCCAGAAAAATCCTTTGTCCCAAAACTTTTTTCTGGGCATCATAGATAGTGATTACAGAAAATTTACAGAGGAAAAATTAAAACTAATAGGCCTGTTTGTACTCAAATACTATTCCTATGAAAGCCATTTTGTTACAAATCATTCTGTAAAACAATTAATAGCTTATACAACCAGAGTGGGTATGCAGGATATTACAGAAGAAATTACTGCAAATATTATGGAAGATACAGACAAAATAAAAAATGATATGTACCTTGTTGGTTTGGAAATGCTGAAGGAAAAACTAGATCCTTCAAAACAAAAACTTTTTCAAAAGGACACCAAACCTGAAGCTCTATACCAAAAAGGAAGAGATAATGACGTTGCACTAATAGACAGAGTACGGGAGAAGGAAACAGAATTACTTCAATTTGCAGAAAGCAAAAACATTACATACAAAGACATTTTTTCTGTTGTAAAAGGGAAATATTTGTTATATGCTTTTGTTAAATCAATTTATGAGCAGATTGGAAAACTCCAAATTTTGTGCCGAAAAAGCATTATTAAACAATGTGACTACTGTCAAAATAAGAAATCTGAACTTTGTATCTGGAAAGTAAAAAATCAATTAAAACGCTCTGAATATAATAATGTAATGATTGATATCAATTGGAAAACAGAACCCGAAATTCAATATATCAAAGATCGGCTATCTGCTCTGGGATGAGGTGATAAAATGTTAAAATTTAAGACATTTACAATAGACGAACTATATGACCTAGTCAGTGCAGAATATTGTGCACTTCAACTAGAAAAGTCCGGTTATGAAAGCGGTTGGTATGATTTTGTCTCAGAAGAAGACTATGAAAAAAAAATCCAGTCATTGGGAAAGTACGAAGAAAAATTTCAAGAAGATTTGAGAACTGCTGCAAAATCTATCTCTGAGAGTTTTGAGGAATTGGCAAATCTACAGGGAGAAGATTTTGATACGGAAGAAGAATTTTTAGACGAAAGAAAAATGATACAAGAAGAAATTATGGCAGAAATCGGGTACTGCCTAGATCCTTACCTTATTTCGTGACTATCCTTACTAATATAGTCAAATGCCCCGCAGGGCACTTACCCTCGCGGCGTTCATCAAATATCCGCGCGAGCGCGACTGCTTGGCTCATTGCTCACAGGAATAAAACTGCAAATTATGGGGATATTTGAAAATGATATATCATACACCCCCACATTTGCAGTTTTTATTTCCTTAACAACAGATTTCCAAAGCTTCCTCTAACTGCTCCAAATCTTCTTTCCTGGTAGACCAGCTTGTGACAAGCCGCACCACCGTATGGGTATCGTCTGCCTTTTCCCAAAAACTGACCGCTACGCGCTCCCTAAGCTTCTTAAGCTGCCCGTCCTCTAAAATAATAAACTGTTGATTTGTGGAGGATTCCAGATAAAAGGTACATCCCTTTTCTCTCAATATTTTCTTTAACTGCTCTGCCATTTCAATGGCATGACGGCTAATATCCAGATAAAGATTTTCCGTAAACAGAGTATCAAACTGTATCCCCAGCAAGCGTCCTTTTGCCAGCATTGCGCCATGCTGCTTAATTGCTGTGAGAAAATGTTTCGGCGCGTTTCCTCTTGGAAATACAACCGCCTCCCCACATAATGCACCAACCTTTGTGCCCCCTATATAAAACACATCACATAGCTTAGCAATATCCTGCATTGTCAGATCACTTTCCAAACTCATCAATCCATATCCCAGACGCGCCCCATCCAAAAACAGTGGCATCTCATACTCCCGGCAGACCAAAGCTATGGCTTCCAACTCCTTTTTGGAATACAGCGTTCCATACTCGGTAGGATATGAGAGGTAAACCATTCCCGGAAAAACCATATGGTCCCGGCTATCATCCTGGTAAAACTTCTGCAAAAACTCCTTTAAATTATCTGCATCCATTTTACCTGAATCCTTTGGCGATGAGGTAAGTCCGCGAACCTTCGACACCTCCCCATTCCTTTCAGGCAAATGACATGGCAGCGCAAGCACCTTATGACCTGTATACTCAATAGCCCCAGCTTCATGCACATTAATATGGCCTGTGGAAACTGCCACAACACCTTCATAACGGCGGAGCATGGAAGAAATCACAACTGCATTTGTCTGAGTGCCGCCCACCAAAAAATATACCTGGGCCTCTTTGCAGCCGCAAGCATCCCGAATCTTTTCCCTGGCGCTTTCACAATAAAAGTCCGTTCCATATCCAGTTACTGCTTCCAGATTCGTTTCTGCCAACCGTTCCAAAATTCTGGGATGAGCCCCAGTGGTATAATCACTTTCAAAAGAAATCATTTCTTTTTCCTCCTTGCATAATCTCTCTTTCACTGTTATCATAAATATCGGATAAAATACGATTAGTTGCACATAAAACTGACATCATGTTAAAGTTTGACAATTGTTTTCATGAAAAAAGCACAGGGAGGGATTGACATATGAATAAAACAATCGGATTTATTGGAGGCGGAAATATGGCAAGCGCTATCATCGGAGGAATCCTCCATTCTGGCCTTGCGGCCAAAGAACAAATCATTGCCACCGCCAAAACAGACCAAACCTTACGTTCCTTACAGGAGCGTTTTGGCATTCGCACCACCCTTAAGAACCAGAAGGCTGCTCAGGAAGCTGACATATTATTCCTTGCAGTGAAACCATACCTTTTCCCGGAAATCATTCCAGAAATAAAACATGATATCCACGCAAACACCCTTTTGATATCCATTGCAGCCGGACAGTCTATTTCCGCCATTGAAACAATGTTTGACAAAAAAATCCCTCTGATACGTGCCATGCCTAACACGCCTGCACTGGTAGGGGAAGCTATGAGCGCTCTTTGCCCCAACCAGCATGTATCCCAAGAGGAGCTTAAGGAAGCCACTGCAATTTTCAACAGCTTTGGCGCCTGCGAAATTATTTCCGAATCCATGATGGACACTGTCATCGGCGTATCCGGCTCCTCGCCTGCCTATGTTTACCTGTTTATCGAAGCCATGGCAGATGCTGCCGTGGCAGATGGAATGCCCCGAACTATGGCATATAAGTTCGCTGCCCAATCTGTACTGGGAGCTGCCAAAATGGTTCTGGAAACCGACGCCCACCCTGGTGTACTAAAAGACGCTGTCTGCTCTCCTGGCGGAACTACCATCGAAGCGGTAGCCGTTCTGGAGGAACAGGGAATGCGCAATGCAGTAATCAAGGCACAGCGGGCCTGTGTACAAAAATCCAGGGATATGTAGCTGCCTTCTTCTCCTGCACAAATGCACATAGCAGTTTCCGTCCAATTTGCTGAGTATTTAGCTGTTTTCCCTCTCCTGCACAAATGCACACAGCAGCTCCAGTTCAATTTTCTGGATATCAGGCTGTATTGGATATTGGATCATGCATGTTCTTATGGGCTTTCCATGCATCCCTTCCTTTTTCTTCGTTCTTCCTGCCAGAAAAAAGGAAACTGCTGCACCTGTGTTTATCTGCACTTTTTCTTTTAACTGCTCCTTGGCATAGAATTCCAGCGAAGCTTCCTCACATTCATATTCTACCATTAGATTCCGCATGCCCAAAGGACAGATCTCCTTTAAATGATTAAAGAATATTTGATAGTCTTCCTCTGAAAAATGTCCCTCATCTTTCATTTCCCGATATTTTTTGTCGTAGTCAGTAAATGTATCGATAAGGGAAATCTCATTCACCCAATAAGAAATTTCCCGCTGCAGTGGCTGACAGAAGAATTTTCGCTCTCTTTGTACCTGTTTCCCTATGGACACTTTCATTTTCTGTTCTACCAGAATATGATAATGACGCGGCTGAAGCAAAAATTCCATTGCATCCAAATCTTCCCTGGAAAACGGAATTTTTTCATACTCTCCTTCTAGCTCCAACATGGCATACTGCATACGAGAAAAGTTCTGTTCCTCCAAAAAACCAAAAGAAACCTGGTGAAATAAAAGCTGGTACAGCAAAACTCTCCCTTCCAGATTATATTCCTCCAATGCGCTTCCGCTTGCTGACCGGAGCTCATAAGATTTCCCAGCAACCCTGATTCCTCTTATCAAATCCAACAGGCAGCTACCTTCCGTTTCTGTGCCCGTCAACATTTCTTCTCTTTTGGTAAGAGTGCCGTTGCGCCGCTTTTTTTCCATTTTCATACATTTTTCCTGTAACGCCCTGATATCCTCTCCTTCAGCAAAGAGATAAACCGTCACATTTTTTTCTTCTCTTGCAACTGCAGCCACCAAGACTAATGTTCCCATAGCTTCCAATTCTTTGCCAAGAAAAATAACTTCATCAAAATGATGCATACAGGAACGAATCATCTGTATATTCATTTTTTCTCCTTTCTCCTGTTCATTTACTTATGTTTTATTATACAATACTCTCCGAAAATTTTGTATCTTTTTCCCTTGCCAGACAAGGGATTTCTTTTTATAATAAGAATATCTTGTTTCAGCTTGGATCATTCTTGATGGTTACGAGATATGATGCATGATGATTTTTTAGGATAAAAGAAAGGAGCTTATCATTATGTGGGCTTACGAAAGCGTTTTTTATCAGATTTACCCTTTGGGATTTTGCGGTGCACCTTTTGAAAATGACGGTATTGCAGCCAACCGCATCCTGAAAGTAAAGGAATGGATTCCTCATCTGGAGAAGCTAGGGGTAAATGCTATTTATTTTTCCCCTCTTTTTGAATCTGATACCCATGGGTACAATGCCCGGGATTACCAGAAGATAGATGTGCGTCTGGGCACAAATGACGACTTCAAGGAAGTCTGTGACGCCCTCCATGAGGCTGGCATCCGTGTGGTATTAGATGGTGTGTTCAACCATGCAGGCCGAGGATTTTTTGCTTTCCAGGATGTATTAAAGAATCGGGAAAACTCCCGTTACAAGGATTGGTTCCATATCAACTTTGGTGGAAATTCCAACTACAATGACGGCTTATGGTATGAAGGATGGGAAGGTAATTATGACCTGGTAAAGCTGAACCTGCGGAACGAAGAAGTCATCCAATACCTTTTGGAAAGCGTCAGCCTTTGGGTAAAAGAATGGGATATTGATGGACTTCGCCTGGACGTGGCATACTGTCTGGACCATGATTTTGTCCGCAGACTGCGGGGACACTGTGACAGCTTAAAAGAAGACTTTTTTCTGGTCGGAGAAATGCTCCATGGAGATTACAACCAGTTAGTCAATGATGCTATGCTGCACTCCTCCACCAACTACGAATGTTACAAAGGTCTCCACTCCAGTTTTAACTCCATGAACATGTTTGAAATCATCCATTCCCTCCTCCGACAGTTTGGACCGGAAAATTGGACTCTTTACCGGGGAAAGCACCTTCTAAGCTTTGTGGACAACCATGATGTTTCCAGAATTGCCACTATACTTGGAAATAAATCTCACCTGCCGCTGATTTATGCGCTGTGCTTTGGTATGCCAGGAATTCCCTGTGTCTACTATGGCAGTGAATGGGGGGCAGAAGGAGATAAGAAGAATGGTGATCCAAGTCTCCGCCCCAGCTTCGAGGCGCCAGAGTGGAATGCGCTGACCGACTGGATTACGCAGCTTGCAAATGCAAAGAAAAATTCGGACGCTTTAAATTATGGCGATTTCCGCTCTGTTGTTTTGACCAACAAGCAATGTATCTTTGAGCGGAAAACAGAAAAAGAACGGGTACTAGTTGCCATCAACGCAGACAGTGAATCCTACACCGCACACTTTGATGCCGGATGTGGAATGGCAGAAGATTTGATTACCGGAGAAGCCCATGATTTTGGCGGTGGAAGCGAGCTTCCTCCTTATAGCGCTTATTTCTGGAAATGTGAAAAATAAAAGGGGGTTTTATGGAAGGAGCAAGGAATATGAATGGGAATCTTGCTTATCAAGAAGAAGCGAAAGAAGAGCTGTTAAACGGCAAAATTGTTATGATGTCAGATCCGTCCGTGAACCATAGCACAATTGCCTCAAACATTTATTATGCCTTTCAGACTTTATCTGAAAGGTAAATCATGCAGGGCTTTCAATGACGGAATTGATGTCTACCTCACCAAAGCAGACCGTGTTATTCCAGATGCCATGATCGTCTGCAATAAAAATATAATTAAACCTGACGGCATTCATGGCGCACCTGACCTATTAGTAGAGGTATTATCACCCAGCACAGCCAAAAATGATAGGGGCTATAAAAAAGACCTATACGAGAAATCTGGCGTAAAAGAGTATTGGATTGTTGACCCCACTGTACGTTCCATAGAAGCTTACCTACTGGCAAATGGAAAATATAACTTGGATGGGTTCTATGGTATATTTCCAGATGTCCCTGATATCACAGAAAAAGAAAGATTGGAAAGCAAAAAAGAGATAACGGTATCGCTCTATGACGATTTCATCATCTCTTTGGAAGAAATATTTTATAACCTGCTTTAAGGATAAACCGCCCCCACTGCTCTTGCAGCGGGGGCGGAAATTTAAAATTCCTCTGCTGGCCCAACTCTTTTCATATTTTCTCCAAATTATGCGATTTTAAAATACCTTTTTCCTTTCATCGGCGCCTTCTAATATGTTTTTAGGATATAATTGATAATGCTTTTTGTATCCTCTCCTATAATCCTCTTTCTCTGCAATTAGCATCTCCAGCCCCCTCTCAACGATTCCTGTTCCAAATCCTTCCCAATTGATTAAACCAGCTTTGAGGCAACATCAATCCAAAGATTATTCCCAATACAATGGCCCCTGCAATCTTGAAGGTTTCAATCCCCTTGGCCGCACACTGCTCCAAATCATTCATAACCAAATAGTAGGAGGTATAATATATCCCAGTTCCTGGCACCAGTGTAAAAATTCCTGTAATTAAGAACACAGTACTGGGCATTTTGCGAACCGCAGATAAAATTCTTGCAATCAAAGTAAGGGCCACGGTTGCCCATATAGAAGCTACCGTTCCCCCTGTTCCTCTGGAGGTACAAAAAAGATACACTATCCACCCAATGGCTCCATTGATTCCACACAGCAAATACTCTGATTGAGGCACATGAAACAATACTGCAAACGCAATTGTCGCTGCCATAGACACAAAAATCTGATCGATCATAACAGCAGTGCACCTCCTCCCAATAGCTGAAATAACTTAATCATTGCGCCTACTCCAATGGCAATACACATTCCTGTAAGCAACGCGTCCATCAGCCGGATGCCTCCTGACAGATAATCGCCGCTGAACAAATCCCGGATTCCAGTAGTCAACGCCACTCCTGGCACTAACGGAATGATTCCGCCAATAATCACCTTATCCGATAAAATTCCTGCTCCTGCTACATAAAGAATCAGACTCCCAGCCGTAACCAATGCGCTTCCCAAAATATTCATAAGAAACCTGGAAGCGTAATGCTTTCCAGCAAGAAAAAGAAACATTTGCAGCAGGACACCCAGAAAAAAGGATACCATGCTATCATAGAGACGTCCCCCCAGCAAATAGCAGAACCCAGCACTGCCCACACCGCAAGCAAACACCAGCGCAAGATTCCCTGCGCTGGCAGAATTCCGACACTGTTCTAATTTTTCATAAGCTTCCATAATACTACATTTTTTCTCACAAATTTCCCTGGACAATTGGTTGACTTCCGCTACCCTTTTCAAATTCACCTCACCAATGGGCACATAACGTACCATACTTCCTGCGTCTTCCCTCTGCTCATTGACTGTGGCAAAAATTCCATTGGTAATCACAAACACATGATAATCCCGTATCCCATACGCTTCCAAAATACGGGTTACCGTTTCCTGCACACGATAAATCTCACCGCCACTTTTTAACAAAACCTCTCCTACCGATATGGCAAGGTTTAATATTTCTTTGCTCTCTGACATGTTTTTGCATCCTTCATAACATTTTTCTCAGATTTCTTTTTCCTTATAATGCCGCTTTAGGCTCTTCAAGATACCTAGATAAAGGAAAAGCGTGGGAGTAAGGAATGCGGTAGGGTTATTTACCATGCTCTGCGCCAGATAACTGCAGATTGCAACTGTCCCTATCATCATGATTGGATATTGGCGTGACATTCTCCCTGCTGACACTGCATTACTGATCAAAAAGCCGAAATAGCAGACTGCCCCAAAAATTCCTGAAATAGACAAAAACAACAGTGCTTCATTATGAGGGTCGATAATCCGTCCTGCGTATCCACTCAGTTCCGCTCCTTGATACTGGTACAGAAATTGATAGAAACAATTCAGTCCATATCCAAAGAACTTTCTACCTACAGGCAGCTTTTTCCAGGCATTCCAAGTCTGTTTCCATATCACTCCCCGACTGCTTCCAAAATCGTCCTGCAACACCAGCCGATTCATCCATTGGAATGTGCCCTCCCACTGCTTATTGGCTGACAAATTGGCAATTAGTACAAGCAACGCCACAATCCCAATCACCAGAACCACAAGGAACACAAAAATTCTTCTGATTTTTTGATATGGAATCTCCAGCTTTTTCTTTTCCGCTTTCTTCATCAGGAATATTCCCAAAAGCAGCACAATTCCTTCTGCCAGAAGCACAAATTTATTGATCATAAAGTTCTGCATTGACAATATGCGAAACCTTTGAAGCATAACCGCCTCTACATTCCCTGCGCCTGCCAGCAAAGTAATCTTCAAAAGCAAACTAGACGCCCAAAATACCATACAAGTTTCAAAAAAGCGTTTCAAACTGTCATGGCTTCGAAAAGAAAAACACAATAGCACTAAAAAAGCAGTCCCCACACCCAGAATCCAGCTATCAGAAGCAGTTGCATAGGCGCCATAAAATCCCAATACCAGAACCAAACCGTAAAGAACCCTTGAAAGGAGCGCGTCTGACAGATAAAAAAGAACCATTGCCACAGGAAGGACAATGCAGAAATAGGTGCAGCAGGCATTCACATTCCCTATGGTACTTGCAAACATACCAATTTCAGTACTTACCATATTATCCCACATATGGAAAACATTTATGCCCCAAAACTGAAGAATCATCAAAAGACTCACCAGTCCATTGGAAATCAAAAAAATCCATGCAATCCAAATACCCGGCTGTAGATATTTCCCAAGAATGAGATACACTGCCATACAAAGCAAAAATACAATCGCCCCCAAACGCCTTCCATCGGTTCCATAAAAGGATTCGGAAGGATAGGCAGAACAAACAGTAGAAATTAACACTGTCAGCAGAAGTCCGCCTGTAAACCAAGAAACTACTGGTATATCCTTAATAATTTCTTTGTAATCCCGTTTTGCTCCTCCTGTATCTTTCCTCCCAATTTTGTTATCTTTCCTTACCTGCAAATAACCCGCTCCTGCAAGTATTATGGTTAGAACTACCAAACCAGCTCCACAAAAATAAAAAAACAGCAATTTCGCATCTGTGATATTAAAATAACCATCCTGGAAAAACAAAGGAAAAAATCCCACCATCAGGATTACAAAAAGACCTGTGACTGCCCCTTCCAGTTCATACATAACATTCCTGTTCTGTTTCGTTTTCTGTTTCATCTTTCTCTCCCGAATGATATAATGGCACCTAGACAGTTCCCTGCCCAGATGCCATTTTAAATTTATACTTCTTGAGCTTCTATACTCATGGGTATCTTATTTCTTTACAGTTACCTTAAAGGTTGCAACTCCACCCTTCTTAGTGATTACGGTAATGGTAGCTGTTCCTTTTTTCTTACCTGTGATCTTACCCTTCTTTGATACAGTTGCAACCTTCTTATTGGAAGTCTTGCAATCTACGATAGAATCGCCTTTTCCTTTTAATTTAATCTGATATGTTTTCTTAACTTTAACAGTTGCTTTTGTCTTCTGAAGTGTTGCTTTTACACCCTTCTTTGTTACAGTAACGACACATTTTGCAGATTTCTTGCCTGCTTTTACAGTAATGGTAGCTACTCCGGCTTTCTTACCTGTAACAACACCATTTTTTACAGTTGCAACCTTCTTATCAGAAGTGCTCCATTTCAATGTTTTGGAATCAACGGTAGCTTTTGCAGGCTTAAGTGTTGTCTTCAATGCAACAGTGCCCTTAACATCTACTTTTGCAGTCTTTGGCAATGTAACTTTTGTAATCTTTGTAGCTCTCTTTACAACATATACTTTTACTGATGCAGACTTCTTGCTGCCGTCTTTTGCAGTTGCTGTAATCGTTGTATTCTTACCTGCTGCATTCTTCTTTGCTGTAATTTTACCATTCTTTACAGTTGCAACCTTTGTACTTTTAGATTTCCATGTCACTGCCTTGTTCTTAGCATTAGAAGGCTCAATACCTACGCCAACTGTTACGCTCTTATTAGCTACAAGATACAATTTGCTTGCAGAAAGAGTTACTTTCTTAACTTTCACTGGCTTTACTGCTGGTGTTGTTGGCTTAGGTGCTGGTGTTGTTGGCTTTACTGCCGGTGTTGTTGGCTTTACTGCCGGTGTTGTTGGCTTTACTGCCGGTGTTGTTGGTTTTACTGCCGGTGTCTGTGTCGGTGTTGGTGTTGGTGTTACTGTTGATTCAATAATTTTCACTGTACAACTATCACTTATCTCGGTTCCTCCAACAGATATTTTTACTGTTGCCGTTCCGCCTACCTTACCAGTTACTACACCAGATTCACTAACACCTACTGCATCACTTGGAGACACATCTTCTACTGCCCATGTAATTGTAGCTCTAGCAGCAGCATTGTCTGGAGATACAACTAAATAATCCGCTGTATTTAAGTTGGTGCCAGACTCTACCTTATATGCCTTATCTCCTGATACATTCCTTTTGAATTCTGCCGTATCAGGGCTTACACTACTCTCTGTCTGCCCTTCATCTTCTCCTGCTGCAAACACTCCATTCAGCTGAAATGTTGTCAGGCAGACACAAACAGCCAGAAACATTGCGAAAAACTTTTTCAAGCTTCCCTTTTTGGTTTTTACCTGTAATTCTGTCATTACAAATCCTCCTTTAATTATTGTTTCTCAGACATCCTTCGTTTTCTGTCTTGTCTACTAACATACCACTTTTTCTCTTATTTGTCAATTCTATGGAATAATTAATATCTCTATCCTCATATTTTCCATGGATATTTTTTCCTTAATTCCTATAATATTAAAAAACATAGTAATATGGAACATTAATGTGAGTTTCTTCCTTAATTATTCTTTGTCACCTTGATTTATCTGAACCACTATGGCCCCATCCTCAAACACAACTTTTCCAAGGCTTCTAAGTAACGTCTCATTTAAGTTAGGATAGTTTTCCCTCTCCATCTGCCCAATGAAAATATAAGATACCTGGTACTGGTCTAAAAGATTGCGCACCTGCTCCTCATCCGCCGAAGTATAAATCGTCTCAATCTGAGCTTTTTCTTCATTCAGTCGGTCAGGCTCTCCCCGCCAAAGCCATTCATGAACATACCAGCCCTGAATCGTTGGCAGCCCTGTCATGGCAGATACACGACAGTAACTACTGTAACTTTCGCCAGGAGCTTCCAACACCACCGGCGTTCCAGATACCTGAGACTGCAGCCACCGGATTGCAGAAGCATCTCCTGGGAACTCTGTTTCCAGAAAAGCAGTGGCATTTAACCCCTGATACCCTTCTCGATTCCAAACCTCACCATTCCACTGGGATATTGCAGTTCCTGTATAACAAAAGGTCAGCAGAAGACAAACCGTTCCCAGAATCCCACATCCACGCGCCCACAAACATTTCTGTGACAAAAACCTTACTAAAATAAATCCCATACCAATTCCAAATAAAATAAATGCCTGGTAAGTCAGCTTAAACATCGTATTGGAACGAGCAGCAGTTTCCTCATATATATCCTTTAAATAGACAATTTCTGGCATTATAACCAAGCCTAAGGCACACAGACATAGCACAATAACAAAAAGATCTGCAGTCAACGTTTGTTTCAGCCATGGTAATGGCATGCATTTCCCATTCTCCAAAAAAATTTTTAACAAATAAAAAATAACAATAGAAACCGGAACCCCCCAGAGAATACATAATTGATAAAAAGCAGAATGGCTTTTTGCCAAACATATCCCCTGTGCCATACCACTATCAAATTTCAGTGTAAAAGGTAAAGCCACAAGTAAGCTAAGTAACAACAATTCTACCCATTGGACCACACTGTTCAAAATGCCTTCTTTCCAATTCTGAAACCGGGCCAAATTACCAAAAAAGCACACACCACAAATTACTACATAATATATAGCAAAATCCCATGCATTACTCCATTGAAAAATTCCAAGAAATGTTCCACACATCAGCAAAGGAATCTGAAAAAACGCCTCTTTTCCATTGTATTTTCCATGTTTCATCCATGCATATAGCAATCCTACTACCGTCAATACATAGAAAATATTCACTACATGAGCATGCAAATCTCCCTGAATAAAAGAATAGGCGGGAAACTCATGGATTACCTGATCGGAAGTTACCGGATTATGACCAATATAACGTGTAGAATCCGAAAACCAATAATCCTCTTCTGAAGTTTTAACTAGTGGAAGAATCATACGATATATCACATAATGCATATTTCCAGCCAACGAAACTGCTGCGCCAGCCAATAATCCTGAACATAGAGACCATCTCTTCCACAATTTTTCCTGCAGCAAAAGGTTTCTCTTTGTGCGTTCTTTACGGGTAGATGTACGAGAAAATTTTTCCTTAAAGTAATCTTCCGTAACCTGACGTACCAGGGAAAAAGGCAGAGCAAATGCCATGCCAGCAACCAAAGTACGCATCAAATGATAGGTAGAGGCAATCTGAGTTCCGGTCACTTTCGTCAAAAAAACAGCATAATACTGCCCTCCATAATAATAGTTTATGTGGGACTGACTGTACCAAATATCCGTAGCAGGGAGTTCTGTGCTGCGCATCATGGCTGCCATAAACCCAAAATCCATAAATTTTTCTTCTCCAAAAGCCTGAGGACGAAAACCCGCCACATACGTCCACAAAAGAAAAGCCACAAACAGTAAAACTTCTTCCCAAAAAATCAGGTTTCCTTCATTCACAGGATAAACACTGCATTTCTTCTGTCGCTGCCAATAAGCAAAGAAAAAATTTATCCCAATACACAAGAGAGTAACCATAAGACAGGTTCCCGCCGTAAATTTCAAAATTCCCACTGTAACTAACAGCCATGTCACATAACCTGAAACAGCGATCCCAATAACCTTTGAAAACAGCCATCCCCTGTCCCGAAATCCAGAAAACAATAGACCTGTAAAAGGCATAAAACAGCATCCAATCACCCATATAAAGAGCCACCAGGACAGAAAAGTCCGGCTGTCCCCTTGCAGCAACCAAAAAGTCAGGCATGCCAAAAAAATACTGACCGCAATTTTATCCTTATGTTTCAAAACCATGTCCTTGTAAAAACTTTTTTCTATATTTTCAACCTGTTGTTCCATTGTACTGCATCCTTTCTATTCCCCTACCTTCCTTCGAAGCGCCAGAAACTGGCGAAATGATTTTTTCCCAATTCCAAAAATCTTTTTTAGATTAATAGAATTCTCCCCACCTTGGCGTGGCAGAAAGGTAATGGGATAATAATAAACCCCTAATTTTTTCTTCGTATAAATTACGGTAATTAATACGTTTGAGAGAAAAAAATCTTTTGGCACTTTTTTGAGAACCTCCCGGAGCTGACTACAACGCATCAACCGATAAGGAGCATTTCCATCTTTCACCCATATCTGGAACACAGCCAGAAGTACCAGACGAAGTACCTTTGTAACAAACAATCGTGAAACACCATCTCCCCGGTGTATACGATGTCCAATCAACAGGCCGCATTCCTGACGGTTTTTCCAGAATACTGGAAACTCCGTTGGCAGTGTCTGCCCATCAGAGTCTGTTTGAAAGACATAGTCAGCACCTTCACAGATTGCATATTTGTAACCATAGAGTACCGTTGCCCCATGTCCCTGATTTGCTTTGGTAAGCACAATCAACTGAGGATATCGCTTTTTCAGCTCCAACGCTACCTGATAAGTATGATCCTGGCTCCCATCGTCTATAATTACAAGCCGACTGTCAGGCCCTGCCTTCTCTGCTACTGGGTGCCACTGGGTGATCACAGACCTGATATTTTCTTCTTCATTGTAGGCTGGGATTATAATATAAAGTTTATCCATAAATTCCTCCTGTTATTTCTCATATCAATGTGCTATTTTTTATGCTCCATTTGATCATACTGTTTTCTTCATTTTTCTTCTCTCACCACCTTTTTTCCCTTTGATTGGAAAATCACTAATTTACTTGCAACATAATTCAGCACAATTACGATTATATTCGCCGCACATTTCACCAGCATATCATTCATTCCCATAATATCTACAAACAGCAGCATACAACCCCAGTCTACGCCGCCTGTGGCAAGCCTGCATGCAAAAAAAGATGTCAGCTCTGCAAAAATCTCTTTTCCTCCTGACGCACTACTGTGAAATACCCACTTTCGATTGGTAATATATGCAAATGTCACCGCCACTACCCAGGCAATGATGGCGCTTGGCATTGTTCCTAAGTTGAACGGATGAGCAGCCAGCCAATATGTAATAACATTTGCCACAGTTGTACAAACACCAAAAAAGAGATACAGAACCACATCTTTATATTTTTCATATAACCTTTTCCAATTCATACCATTCCTTCCACTCCTTTGCTGCTATCTTTTTCTAAAATGACCATTATCGCTAATATACAACAAATTATACATTTTTTCAAGCTATATCACTGATAGTTCACTGTTCCAGGTGTTCCCTGACATCTTTCATAAATGAAAAAAACAGAGAAACAAATCTGAACCATCAGTTATTTCCCTGCTTTATAGCTATATTATGATATTTTTATCCTGCTTTTGCTGTTCTACACTGTCTGAAGTCCTACAAGCTGTTCTACTTCTGGGACACTAAGACCTGTGTATTCTGCAATCTCCTCGATTGTCAGTTTTCCTTGTTTCAGCATTCTAAGCGCGGTATTCCTCTTCGTTTCATTTACTGCTTCATTTTTTAATCTTCTTGCGCTTGTTTCAATCAATGCTCCACCCATAACATCACCTACACTTTTCTATAATGTCAAGTCTTATTCTAATTCTCTTTCTAATTTTGGATATTCTTAACCCAAATTTGGCACAAAATCAACTATCTTATTCATAATTTAAAAATGCAGTTTCCTAAATACTACAAGCAAGAAAGAATCCTGCTTTGCGACAGATTTCATACCCGCCGCAGTGCGGTCATCCAGTGACATCTTCTATAATTAATACCCCAAAACAGAAAAAGCAGCGAATTGTTTTCTTATAAAAGCAAATTCACTGCGAAAGATTACACATAGCGCAATTGTTTCCCTATGCGTAGAAAAGGGCCTGGCAAACGGCAAGCTGGTTTTTACGGATTCGGCACACATGAAGGCAAACGCATCCCGGAAAACAGAATACATCAAGCAAACAGAAGAAGTCACAAATGAATAATTTTATCATGATATCTTACGGCATTTTTAAAATAAGGAGGTTTGTCAATAGCTCGAATCTGTTCCCATGTTAATCTTTCATTCATACAAAACACCTCCACTTGCTTTTCAGTATATTACACAGACCGGATTATCTGCAACAGAAAAGAACCAGTTGTCCGCTGTGTTTGGACACCTGATTCTCTTTCTAATTTGGGATATTCTTAACCCGTATTTGGGACAAAATCAACTATCTTATTCAAATTTAAAAATGAATCATAATCTCAGTAATAATTTAATTATTCTTTGATTATATCTAATTCAGTAAGATTGATACCTGAAGCTGTCAAATTATTGGTTATACGCCAGAATATGCTGCAAATCCTGCATCAATCGGAAGTACCACACCTGTTATGGCGCTGGCTGCCTGGTCATCGCACAAAAAGAATACGCCTCCTAACAGCTCTTCTCCTTCTACAAACCTCTTCATTGGCGTGCCTGACAAAATTTTATTGGAACGTGCAGTAGGGGTACCATCCTCCTGAAACAGCAGGGAACGATTCTGATTTGACACCAGAAATCCCGGAGCAATGGCATTACAGCGGATTCCTGTTCCTGCAAAATGAGTGGCAAGCCACTGGGTAAAATTGGATACTGCCGCTTTTGCACCGGAATAAGCTGGAATTTTCGTTAATGGAATATAAGCGTTCATAGAAGAAACATTCAGGATACACCCTGATTTACGCTCTACCATATCCTTTGCAAATGCCTGTGTAGGCAGCAAAGTCCCCTGGAAATTCAGCTTAAATACAAAATCCACTCCACTAGGCTCCAAGTCGAAAAAACCCTTCTGCTCTTCCGTTTTCTCATGGTGATATTCATTGTCTGTGGTGGCCCGGGGATTATTGCCGCCTGCCCCATTAATCAAAATATCACAGGGACCCAAATCTGATAAAATCTGCTGGTGAACTGCTTCCAGCTCCTCTGAATCTAATACATTAGCTTTATAGCCTTGGCAGATATACCCTTCCTCTCTTACTTCTGCTGCCAGCTTTTCCACACTTTCCTGGTTTAAATCCAAGGCGGCAACCTTTGCTCCTGCCTGCGCAAAAGCCTTTGCCATTGTACCACAGAGCACGCCGCCAGCTCCGGTTACTACAACTACTTTACCTGTAAAATCTATCTTCAATGGTAATTCCAACATAATTTGACTATCCTTTCTATACAATATTATTCATGCATCACACATTAAATCCAAAAAAGTTACGTGTATTCCAATAACTTAAGTCACTGATTAAGGTCTGCAATGTTCCTTCATCTGCAGGGTATTGACCGCTTTCCACCCATTCCCCTACCAATTCACAAAGCACCCGTCGAAAATATTCATGACGCGTATAACTCAAAAAGGAACGGGAATCTGTCAGCATTCCCACAAAGCATCCCAGTACACCATTCGCCGCCAATTCTGTCAATTGACTGCGCATTCCAAAACGATGATCGTTAAACCACCAGGCGCTTCCCTGTTGGATTTTGCCAGAAATTCCACCCCCCTGAAAGCATGCCATAATGGTAGCAAGAGCGGTATTATCTGTAGGATTTAGGGAATACAGAATAATCTTGGGCAGACCGTCATTTTCTGCAAATGCGTTTAAAAGAGGAGCCACATGTTCTACTCCTGACTGGCTGTTGACTGCATCATACCCAGTATCCGGGCCAAGACGATCAAATTGGATTTTGTTGGTATTTCGAAGGCATCCAAAATGAATCTGCATCACCCAGTTTTTCTCGGCATATTTTTTTGCACAGGCAATGGTCACTAATGTTTTGTAGGCATCCCCAATGGTCCTGTCTGGGCGCTTTCCTTCCATAGCCATGGAAAACGCTCGGTTTGCAGCCATTTTATCTGGCTTTTCATACATACAGTAATCCAGTCCGTGATCTGCACACAGACATCCATGATTGGCAAAATAATCAATGCGCTCACACAAAGCATCCGCCACATCCTCTGCCGTAGCAAGTTTTCGGTTTACGACTTCTGACAATGACGCGATGTATTCGGCAAATCCTGGCTTGTCGATATTTATGGCTTTATCTGGCCGGAATGCCGGAAGCACCTTGATATCCATATCCGGATCTGCCTGAATCTGATCATGATACTTTAGTTCGTCGACGGGATCATCGGTGGTACAAATTGCACGCACATCAAATTTCCGCATCAGGGAACAAGCCGAATACCCTTTTAAAATCTCATTGCAGCGGTCATAAACGTCATCTGCATTTTGGAGTGTCAATGGCTCTGTAATTCCAAATCCTCTTTGAAGCTCCAGATGGCTCCAGTGGTAAATGGGGTTTCCAATTAATTTGGGCATCACACTAGCAAAAGCCCGAAATTTTTCACGGTCTGATGCATCTCCTGTAATCTTATCCTCTGTAATACCGCCTGCCCGCATCAGACGCCATTTATAATGATCTCCACCCAGCCAAATCTGGGAGATATTTTCGAATTTCCGATCCTCAGCAATTTCCTGGGGATTGATATGGCAATGATAATCAATGATTGGGAGTTTTTCTGCCGTCCCATGATAAAGTTTTTCCGCTGTGGGTGTAGACAGCAGGAAATTTTCATCCATAAATCTTCTCATAGCTGCCCCTTTCTAAATATTCCCAGCTTCTCGTTCCAGCATATCCCAACAGCCCCACATATACATAATTCCAAGAGCTCTGTCATAGAGTCCATATCCTGGACGGCACTTCTCATTCCAAATATGACGGCCATGGTCTGGGCGGATATATCCTTCGTAACCACAATCATGATACGCACGCATAATTTCCAGAATTCCAACATCTCCATCACAATCCCGGTGGGAAGCCTCCGTAAAATCTCCATTGGGGAAATGTTTCACATTGCGGATATGGGCAAACGCAATCCGGTCACAATAGGTACGGACAATATCCGGCACATCATTCTTAGGGTTTGCGCCGAGAGAGCCAGAACACAGACACAGACAGTTATGGTCATCATCCACCATTGACAGAAAACGCCCAATCGATTCCTTGTCCACCAAAAGACGGGGAAGTCCAAAAATATCCCAGGGGGGATCATCCTGGTGAATGGCCATTTTGATTCCTGTTTCATGGCAGGTAGGCATAATGGCTTCCAAAAAATATTTCAGATTTTCCCAAAGCTTTTCTTTGGTTACCGGACGATATGCTTCAAAAAGCTCATCTAGCTTCGCCATACGCTCCGGCTCCCAGCCAGGAAATGTCATACCGTGAAGGTTCTTCAGAATATAATCAGCCATCTCCTTATAATCATCCTGAATTTTTGCTTTCTCATAAAACAATGCAGTGGAGCCATCCTCCATTGGATGGAACAAGTCTGTTCTGGTCCAGTCAAAAATCGGCATAAAATTGTATGTCACTACCTTTACTCCAAATTTGGAAAGATTACGTAAGGTTTGCTTGTAATTTTCAATATATTTATCACGGGATGGCAGACCAATTTTGATATCATCATGTACATTCACACTTTCTACCACATCCATATTGAATCCATGACCTTCAATCTGCTGTCTCATTTTTTCTATTTCATCTACTTCCCAGACCTCTCCTGCCGCTTTGTCATGCAACGCCCAGACAAGGCCCGTTACACCTGGAATCTGTTTGATCTCGTCCTGAGTGATACTGTCGTTTCCTTCGCCATACCAGCGAAATGTCATCTGCATAAAAACACCTCCTGTATTAATTAAAATGTAACGTCTTTTCCCTTATATTCTCGTGTCAAAAATACCACAGAAAGAATCCACTGGGTCTTTTCCCTTAAATGCTTCTTCTCCTGTCATCAATTTTGCTATCAGTGCATCCAGAGTAGCGTCCTTACTGTCATAAGCATTAATATAGGTTCGTGCCTGAGGAATATCTGCCAATACAAATGGATGCTGCACACCTATCACTACAACTGGAAGCTCAAATACATACCAGGGAATTTCTCCTCCTCCTTTTGTCATGCCAAAGGATGGACGTGCTACAGGCTGAAAGCCTCCTGCAATATCTACCAGGGTAATAATCAAATCCTGATTTTCCCGAAAATCGCGAATTGGAGTCTTCCCTGCAAAGTACATGTTAAGGTCTGGTTTTTCTCCTGCTTCGATCTGTTTCTGCATTTTCTCAATAGGACTTTCATAAATAAACGCATCAAATCCCTGTGCACACAGCTTATCCTTTAATGTCTCTGCAGCCGATTTCTTTGCTGCAAAAATCGCTCCAAGACCCGGCGCAGACAGCCCCTTCACATACACAATCATAATCCGTTTGTAACGCTCTGGCGTAATCGGAAGCACATCTTTATCCTTATATTTTACCAGGGTAATCGCCTGATCCGAAATTTCCTTCTGCATTTCCTTATGGGCCTTACAACCAACAATTTCATGCACCTGCTCTTTGGGCGGCATCAACTCTGTTTTTGCCTTTTTGTGCAGTCCCATATGAGCCTTCAATGCCAGAATTCTGTGAAGCGCATCGTCCAGCCGTTCCTCTGTAATGCGGCCATCCAGATATCCTTGCTTCATACTGGCAAAATCTTCTTCCATCTCGTTAAAGAATAAAAACATGTCAACTCCTGCTGCAATGGCAGCCGGAAGCACATCACTCCGCTTCATGCGACAGGTAAGTCCTACCATATGGGAGGCATCCGTCAGCACCATGCCATTAAATCCAAGCTTCTCCCGAAGCAATCCTTGTATCAGCTCTGGGGATAAGGTTGCTGGCATCATTTCATCATCCTTAAGCTCCGGATTAAAATGACGTGCATAAGCTGGCTGCATAATGTGCCCTGCCATAATAGCCTCTAATCCATTGTCAATTAAGGTCTGATAAACCATACCAAAGGTTTCGTCCCATTCCTCACAGCTCATGGTATTCACACTGTTTGCCACATGCTGATCACGAAAATCCAGACCATCTCCTGGAAAATGCTTTGCGGCACAGCAGAAGCCAGGATTGGCATGAGCGCCTTCCAAATAAGCCTTGGTCATTTCTGCTACCCGCTTTGGATCATTTCCATAGGTACGCAGACCGATCACCGGATTTTCCCAGTTATAGATAATATCGCTGACGGGTGCAAAGGACAGATTACATCCAATCGCCGCTGCCTCTTTGTTAGACATATAGCCAAGCTGATATGCATAATCTACATTCCTGGTGGCAGCGATCTTGGTCTGACTTCCGATGGTAGTGCCATCGGTACATGCCCCATCCCCACCATTTTCTGTATTACAGGCAATAATCAATGGAACCTTGCTGTTTTCCTGCAAAATCCGGTTCTGCTCATAAATCTCATCTGCAGTTCCTGGATTGTAACGAATACCTCCGATATGATAATCATTTACTGTCATTTTCAGATAGTCTTCGGTACGGCTGGAACCCATATTAAAAAATAACTGGCCGATTTTTTCATCCACTGTCATATCTGCAATGGTATCTTCCACCCATTTACAATCTTCTTCTGACAGGTAAAACGGCTTCCCTTTCATATCTACCATAGCTTACCTTCCTCCTCTAAGATTTTCTAAAAATTGCCTGTTTTTTTTCTCCTGATATGATCCGCCATAGGTATTTTCCAGAAAATGCTTTAATCCCATCTCCTGAAATTCCTCCCAGCTCTCTGCTTCTTTACGCACCAAAATCGGATAAAAATATATCCCATTCTTCTCTGCAGCCTCTTTATCTCCTGGCGCATCACCACACATAAGCACATGATCTTTTGCATAGCCTCGCTTCATAAGCTCACGGATACAAAAAGCTTTGCTGCCAGCATCCTGAGCCAACACTACATCCGTATATTCCAACAGCCCATGGATATCCCACTCTTCCAACACTGCTCCCGGATTGGCGCTGGATACTATGGCAATATCCGCATCCCGATGGGCCTTCCTTAAAGCCTCTTCTACGCCCCCAAAAGGACGTTTGTCTTCCTGAGCAAGCCGATCTATCGACTGATTCACTGCCACGCTCCAGGAAAGAGCTTTACGGAGACAGATATTGTCTGTCTCCATAATTGCACGCTCCAAGGCATCATTGGACCATTCCGGCGTTTCCTTCACCCATTGCTCCAGCCTTTCCAAATCCTCAATTTCGCAGTATTTTTCCCGTATCTCACCCAGGGCTATGACAAGACCCTTGAAACGGTTGATTCCCCTTGTCATGGTATAAAGATTGATTTCATTCCAACGGTCTAAAATTTCTTCCCGCCATTCTTCCAATCCCCACTCAGCTACCATACATGGGCCAAAGCATTGGAAATGCTTAATGTCCATGGTATCCATAGCGCAGCCGTCACTATCTACGCAGATCAGGAAATCATTTCGTTTTGTATACGCTAAAAATTTATCTGCCATCAAATTCTCCTTCTCTTAAGCTCCATGTTTCTGTGCCAGTTTTGCCACATTTTCTTCTACACGTCTCTTATTCAACGGATAGATAAACCATAGACAAAGAGCAACCAGAACAAATCCAATTGCAGGCGCGATACAAGACATCTTAAAAATTCCCTCCGTTACATCTGGGTCAAATGCCGTTGCCTGACTATAACCAATCAAAGAAAGCAGCACACCCGTCAAGCCGGAAGACAATGCCTGGCCCACTTTCCTTGCAAAAGAATAAACTGCATAAATCGTACCATCCTCCCGGACGCCATTTTTTACTTCTGCATCATCAATCACGTCTGTAATCATTGCCCAGATAATCGTATTAAAAAATCCCATTCCAATGTATGCTGCTGTGAAAAATCCTACATATACAAAAGGATTTGCAGGATGTACAATGAAACAAACTAAAAATACTACTGCGGAAACCAGACAAGACACAATAGACAGTTCCTTTTTTCCAAACTGTGTGGATATTTTTACCGCCAGAGGCGCGCAAATCACAAGCACTGCAATGGATCCAGCCAGTGTGGACGTAGACTGCGCTTCTGGACTTCCATAGAAGTTAGGAAATACAAACCCTGCCATTCCCGACATGGTAAGCTGAGCCAAAAGCAACGAAATCGCTGCTGCAATAATGCCCAATAGAGAACGGTTGGTTACAAGGCTCTTGAACAATTTTCCAATTTCTAATTTTTGGTTATTGGCTGGAACCTCCACACGTTCCCGTACCAAATTAAAGCAAAGCAGATAACAGATAATTGCCAGAATACCAAAGACGCCTGCGATTATCGTCATACGAGGACCAGAAAGCACCGTATTTCCGTTAACCGTTTCAAATGCAAACAACGGAGTTCCCACGCCAATTACAAGACCTGCCAGCGTAGCGCCAATGGTTCTCCAGGTAGACAGCTCTGCCCTGTCCTTGGGATCTGCGGAAACAGCAGAAGCCATAGAACCATAAGGAATATTGATGGATGTATAAAAAATAGAGCCCCACAATATGTAGGTAACCACCATCCAAAATACCCGAAACCCATATGGCATATTTGCAAAGCCCGACTGATAAATTAAAAACGAAGCAATGGCTACCGGACCGCACATCCGCTTAATCCAGGGTCGGAATTTCCCATCTTTTGTTGGTTTTGAACGGTCTACAATCTGTCCCATGGTCACATCTGTGAAAGCATCAATAAACCGGGCCGCCATCATCAAAGTACCAACAAGGCCGGCGCTGATTCCCATAACGTCTGTATAAAATTTTAACATAAAGCTAGAAGATAAAATAAATGTGAAATCATTTCCAAAATCACCAAACATATAGCCGAGCTTATCCTTCATACCAAACGGCTGAACTGAAGATTTAGAACCTACTCCCATAGCATTTCCTCTCTTTTCTATTTTTTAGGTAATTACAAAACTTCTATGTTGCATTCACTCCATGTAGAAAACATGAACTTCACAATTGCCCGCTTTTTCATAATGTGAAAACAGTATTTGTAATTTTTCTGTAAATTATGCTTCTTCAAATCCTTATCCCTTAACACTCGAAGGAAACATTAATTCTCTTTATCAATCAAGATCAACTGGGCATTCAGACTTTCTACAAATCCTTCTGGCATCATGGAGCCTGCCATCTTTGTCATATCCTCTGGACACATCTTTTTCATCATATCCCACATTCCTACATCTGGAGCCAAATCGAAGTTGGTAGCTAGCTTAACTGCCTTTGCGGTAACCTCCATTGCTTTTTTAGACTTGGAAATCTCCTCCATGGTACAACGCACATTATATTTGCCCTCCGGGAACTCCATGGGAGCCTTCAGGTCCAAATCACCCACCAGCTTAAACCAGTTTGCTACACCCTCTGCCCGCTCATTCACTTCTGGCAATACATAGATGTCTGGCTCTTTTTCCACTTTTTCAATGGTCATGCTGTCTTTGCATTGTCCAGCTACTGCAAGGATGTTGTTAAAGCCATTTTTTAACGCAACTGTAAATACAAACACCTTTTCTGCACTCTTTACACTTTCCAGCTCTCCATTCACAAACAAAGAAACGATTGGCTGATTGGAATACACACGGATTTCTGTGGTTTCTCCTGCTCGTTGTGCATACCGTCTGCCACAGAGATGAACCATAGGCTCTTTGTTCCAATATGCCTTATAAATATAGTAGCTGTCCTTCTTTGTTTTCCGGTCCATGGTAACCAATCCCTTATTATTTCTTCCAGCTACACCGCCCTCATTTCTGGCAGCGCATCCGAAATCAAACATATTCCACACATGACTGGACCAAAGCCATGGCCGTTCTTCCAATACCTTTGCCATATGCTCATGGTAAAGAGCCTGATACTCTTCGCTGTAGTCTTTGCATGCCGGGTTCGGTCCATGGTAAGTAATGATTCCCTCGCATCCGTACTCAGAAACGCCAATTGAAATCTCTGGATGCTCTTTATGGAACTGGTCAAACCAGGGGCCATTGTCCTCCATTTTTCCGCCATACCATCCAAAATAGTGGTTATAACTTTCCACATCTGTAATTCCATGCACTGGGCTATCCATAGGGGTCATGCTCACGTGAGCAATTGTAGTCAAACGAGTGGGATCTAATTTTTTGCACAACGCATTCAGTTCCTTATGATTTTCTACCAGCTGTTCCGAAATACCACCAATTAAAATCTCATTGGAAATTCCCCAGAAACAAATACTTGGATGGTTATAATTCTGAAGCACAAGCTCTTTTAATTGGGTAATACAATTCTGATGAGCCGCTGGATCTTCGTTCATTACACTGATAAACGGAATCTCCGCCCATACTACAAATCCAAGCTCATCACAAGCATCATAAAAATCCTGGGAATGCTGATAATGTGCCAGTCGGATGGTATTTGCACCCAGCTCTTTGATGATTCTGGCATCCTCATAATGCTCTTCCTTCGTCAAGGCATTTCCTTTATAAAGCAGATCCTGATGCCGGCTGACACCTCTTAACGGTGTAGGAACTCCATTTAAGATAAATCCTTTGTCTGGATCACAGGAAAAGCTGCGTACACCTGCCCGTGTAGAAACCTCATCATATGCCTCGTTCCGTCTCTGTAAGGTTGCTGTTACAGTATAAAGGTATGGGTTATCACAATCCCATAACACTGCATCAGGAACATATACTCTAACTGCCGTACTGTCTGCTGGACGAACTGCATTTGCAACCTCTTTTCCAGACGCATCCTTGATGCTGTATAAAACAGTAAAATTCTCATCTGCATTTACCGGCCAGGATTCCAACTCAAATTCTGCTCCGCCGCAGCCATCCGGCTTTGCAGTAACCATAAACCCAATGCTTCCCCAATGCTCCAAATCAAAATGTGCATCTGGGACACTAATTAAGTTTACTCCTCGGTACAATCCGCCATAAAATGTAAAATCTGCAGACTGAGGATAAACGCTGCTCTTATCTTCATTGCTGCAAGCAATGGTCAAAAAATTCTCTCCCTCTTCTTTACAAGCATCTGTAATATCAGCCCGGAATGTAGAATATCCCCCTTCATGGTAATATTCTCCCTTTCCATTCACATATACCGTCGCCTGCTGCCCAGCCGCTAAAATTTCAAGAAATACACGGCCTCCCTTCAAAGGCTGCTTTGGTGTCTCAAAAGTTTTGGCATACCAATAACATCCCCTGTCATATTTTCCATTTCCATCATGGCCGTCCACTGCATTCCAGGTATGTGGAAGATCGATCTCCTCCCATCCATTTGGCATTTGTTCTGGAAGTTTTTCATTTTCCTTGGAAAATTTCCACTCCTTGTTGAGATTTATGATATTCCTCATAAATTTCCTCCTTTCTATTTTACACAACACTTTTTTAAATAAAATGGTTTTTATACGTCATATCATACAATTTATGCGTGATTTTTTTGTCGCTCTTTGTCGGTTGTGTACAAGGTTTATCCTACTTATATTTCCCTTTTTTGACGAGATACGATTTTTAGTACTTTTTGTATTATTTTTATTTTGCGTTGATTTCACCTGAAAAATGTGCAAAAATAAATAAAAATTTTCGTATTTATTTTTTAGAAAGAAGTTGAGGACAATAAAAAAACTATTACTATCCTTTGTGCAGGATTTACTGAAAAATAACAACATCCCAGTCCATCTCATTACTCCGCCCTGTACGGATTACTCCTGGCTGGACTTTGGTCTGCGCTCCACCATCTTGGAAGACCACGATTACAAATTTATTCAAGACTATCTGGATAAAGCAGAACCAAACATCATCTATCACTTAAAGGATGCCCTTCATTGTACTTATACGATTCTGAGGATTCCAGACAGCCAGGAGCTTATGATCTGCGGCCCTGTAATATTTGCGGAAATTTCTCCTTCGCTGTTTCAGGATGTGATACAAAAAATAAAAATTCCTGAAAAACAACAGCCTGTTTTACAGGGCTTTTACCTGAGCCTTACAAATTTTCATTCTTTGCCAACCTACAACAATATTTTTCTTACTCTTGGAAACTATATTTTTGGTGAAAACCAATATGACATCATTTTCAATGATTTTAATGATATGGACAGCTGGTATGAAACCTATGTCCATTATAGTAATGTGGAAAATTCTCAGATGACCATCCAAATGATTGAAGAACGATATGAAATTGAATCCCGGATACTGGATGCTGTAGCTAGCGGCAATGAAACCAAAGCCATGAACATTATCTGTAAGGCAGCGTCGCCAAACCTGCCCTACCGACTAAACAATAATCTGCGCAATCTGAAAGATTATGCCATTGCCTTTAATACTCTACTTCGAAAAACAGTGGAGCAGGCTGGCGTCCATCCCATTCACGTTGACGCCCATTCCAACCAGAATGTAAAGTTAATTGAACGAGCCTCCAGCCCAGAACAGTGCCGCGCCGTCCAATTACAGATTGTACGCAATTACTGCCGTATGGTACGGGAGCATTCACTAAAAGACTATTCCCTGCTTACCCAAAAAATTATGACATACATCAGCACCGACCTAACGGCTGACCTAAGCCTGAACGCCATGGCAGAGCTATTAAATGTAAATGCCAGCTATCTTTCCACCCTTTTCAAAAAGGAGCTGGGTATTCCATTGACGGATTACGTCAACCGCCAGCGCATTGAACAAGCCAAAAAGCTTCTGGTAATCACAGATTTTCCCATAAAAATGATTGCGGAAAAATGCGGCATTCCCGATATATATTATTTTAGCCGAATGTTCAAGAAACGGACAGGATGCACACCGAAAGTTTATCGGGAAAATGCCACCAGGGAACATAAGCTTTAAATCATCCGTTCTTACATGCTTTATGATAGGTATGTAAGAACGAATGTAAAATACTTACCTGTGCTCGGGGCTGACCCCTACAACTTCACCCAGACAGATTCTCGTCTCCAACCCTTTTTCGCTGTTTTCCAGTATCTCTTCCTCCACTTCTAGCCTGTCCTTTTCCAACAATAAAAGAATGGTAGATCCTCCGAATTCAAAATACCCTTTTTCCTCTCCCTGGAATACTTTCCCATCTCGTGGATAATTATGAATCTTTCCTACCAGCATGGCTCCAATTTCCATCTGGATGATGGTTCCAAATTTCTGGGTATGAATTTCTGCGTATTCCCTGCTATTTTCAGCAAAAACAGGAAATGTTTCACAGGCAATGGGACGCACGCAATGAAGCCTTCCTGGAATCACCCGGGTCCTGGCCACGATACCATCGCTGACATAGCAATAGCGGTGATAGTCCTGGGGCGTCAGACGGAATACCAGACAGGTTCCCCCAGAAAATTGTTTTGCCAGCTTCCTGCTTTTCAATAATTCCTCCAGGCGATATTCCACATGCTTAATCTGATAAATTTGCCCCTCACTGACAGGATATACACTCAGATAGCCATCACAAGGACTGATTAAATGTTCCGGCGTAATGTCAATTTCTTCCATGCACCGCCTTCTGGTGAAAAAATCATTAAAACAGCGATACTTTTTCTCATACCTCTTCATATCTATGTTATGCTTTTTTATAAACAGAGGCACCAGCCACCGCGACATTCTGGAATTCAAAAGCCTTCTTGCTGCCCTGGATAGAAAGGGCCTGGTCAATACCTTCAAAATAATCCGTCCTGGAAATGTTTGATACAAAAATCTCACTGTCAATGTTTCTTTTTTTGTGACCTTGTCTTCAACAATCTTATTTTTTCGTCTACTCATATGGATCCTTTCTTTTGTATCACTCATTTTTTATATAACAAACAGCAGAACTATAAAATAGTCCCGCCGCCTACAACAATATTTTCATCATAAAATACCACTGCCTGTCCAGGAGTAATGGCCCGCACTGGTTCATGGAACTGACAGAAAACCTTATCATCCCCCACTTTTTCAATGGTACAGGGCGCTCCGTTATGATTATAACGAATTTTGGCTGTTACCTCCATCTTCCCTTCCAAATCTGCAATGGACATAAAATTCACCCTGTCTGCTAAAAGGGTAGTCCCAAATACCTCTTCATTGCTGCCCAACACAACTTCATTGGTTTCCGGCCGAAGCTTGGTTACAAATACAGGCTCCCCAAGCGCAATTCCAAGACCTTTGCGCTGACCAATGGTATAATGAGTGATTCCCTTATGCTGCCCCAGTATCTTTCCTTCCTTTGAAACAAAATTTCCTGGCGGCGGGACGTCTCCTGCTTTTTCCCGTTCAATAAATCCTGCATAATCATGGTCTGGAATAAAACAGATTTCCTGACTGTCTGGCTTGTCCGCAGTGCGAAGCCCTATGTGCTTTGCCATCCCACGAATCTCTTCTTTGGTATAATCACCCACTGGCATCAAGGTATGAGAAAGCTGATACTGGGTCAGATTATAAAGTGCATAGGTTTGATCCTTGGCTTCTGTTGCCGATTTCTGTAAGGCAAACCTGTCATCCTTCCGCCTGCAAATTCTGGCATAATGCCCAGTAGCGATATAATCTGCTCCAATGTCCATGCTACGCTTTAGTAAGGATTCCCATTTTACATAACGGTTGCAGGCAATACAAGGATTGGGGGTACGCCCAATCAGATATTCCGCCGTAAAATAGTCCATGACATTTTTCTTAAATTCCGATTTAAAATTCATGACATAATAAGGAATATCAAGCATTGCTGCCACACGCCTGGCATCGCCTACTGCTGACAGACCACAGCATCCTCCCTGCTCTTCTAGGGTTTCTTCTGCCTCATCTTGCCAAATCTGCATGGTAACTCCAATGACCTCATACCCCTGCTCTTTCAAAAGCCAGGCGGCTACCGAAGAGTCCACACCACCAGACATTCCTACTACTACCTTCTTTTTTCTCATAAATTTTAGTAGTCCTCTTCCTCTTCTTCCTCACTGATATCATTTTTTGGCTTCTCCAGCCCTTCAATGCTTATTCCGTTTTTCTCGGCATAGTCCCAAAGGGCTGCGTGGATGGCCTCTTCTGCCAACAAAGAACAGTGGACTTTTACCGGAGGAAGTCCATCCAGAGCTTCCATAACTGCCTTGTTTGTCACCTGCAAGGCTTCCTGAATTGTCTTGCCTTTTACCAATTCAGTTGCCATGGAGCTGGTTGCCACAGCCGCACCACAGCCAAAGGTTTTAAATTTTACATCCTGAATGATTCCGTTCTCATCAATATCCAAAAAAATACGCATAATATCGCCGCACTTAGCGTTTCCTACGGTTCCTACACCACTGGCGTTTTCTATTTCTCCTACATTTCTTGGATTCTTAAAATGGTCCATTACTTTTTCACTATACATTGTTTTTCCTCTTTTCATTGTTATGCTTTTTTCTTATAATCCTCATACAATGGGGACATTTCGCGAAGCTGCCCTACAATTTCCTTAATTGCCTCCACTGTATCATCAATATCTTCTTTTGTAGTATCCTCACCTAAGGTCAGCCGAAGAGAACCATGGGCAATCTCATGGGGCAGGCCAATAGCCAGCAATACATGAGACGGGTCCAAAGAGCCAGAGGTACATGCGGAACCAGAAGAACCGCAAATCCCTTTCATATCCAGCATAATCAGCAAGGATTCTCCCTCCACAAACTGAAAACAGAAATTTACATTATTCGGCAGACGGCTACTTCTATCTCCATTTACTCTGGTATAAGGAACCTCCTTTAATACCCTGTCCATGAGATAATCCCGAAGCTGCCGTTCTTTGTCTGTACGTTCCTTCATATTAGCAACAGCCAATTCCACTGCCTTACCAAATCCTACAATTCCCGGCACATTTTCCGTTCCTGCCCGTCGTTTCCGTTCCTGAGCGCCACCATGCACAAAAGAACGAATTTTAATGCCTTTGCGGATATAAAGAAATCCAATACCCTTTGGCCCATTGAGCTTATGACCGCTGCTGCTTAGCATATCAATATTTAATGCATCCACATCAATGGGAACCTGACCAAATGCCTGCACTGCATCCGTATGGAACAAAACTCCATGCTCCCTTGCAATTTTTCCAATCTCTGCCACAGGCTCTATGGTGCCGATTTCATTATTGGCAAACATAATAGAAATCAAAATAGTGTCAGGCCGAATCGCCTTTTTCAATTCCTCTAGCTTCACCACACCGAATTCATCCACATCCAGGTAAGTAACTTCAAAACCATTCTGCTCCAGCCACTGACAAGTATGCAGCACTGCATGATGTTCAATCTTGCTGGTGATAATATGCTTTCCTTTGCCCTGATAAGCTTCCGCAGTTGCTTTGATGGCCCAGTTGTCAGCCTCACTTCCTCCAGCCGTAAAATAAATCTCGTTGTCTTTTGCACCGATAGCATTTGCAATGGTCTCCCTGGCACGGGATACTGCTTCCTTGCTCTTTCCTCCAAACTCATAAACCGTTGATGCATTTCCATAAAATTCTGAAAAATATGGAAGCATTGCCTCCACCACCTCTGGCGCTGTCCTTGTAGTTGCCGCATTATCCAAATATATCATCTTTCCCATGTTTCACACCTCATTTCATGACTGCTTCTTACTAATTCTCCGATATAAATATTATCCACAGTATCATTGATACTGTCATTGATCTTTTTCCAGACAATCTTGCTGACGCACTGGGAAGAGCCGCTGCACTGCTGATTGCTGTCTATCCCGGCACACTCTACTGGAATCAAATCTCCCTCCAAGGCCCGCAACACCTCTCCCACAGAAATTTCATCTACCGGCTTCGCAACGGTATAACCGCCGTTAACGCCTCGGACACTTTTAACAAGCCCCGCTTTCTTAAGCTTCGCCATAAGCTGTTCCAAATAACTAATTGAAATTTCCTGACGTTCTGCAATGGTATTTAAGGAGACCGGCCGTTCCTCTCCACAAACAGCCAAATCAATAAAAGCCCTAAGGCCATATTTTCCTTTTGTTGATAATTTCAACTTCTCACCTCGCTTCGGATAAATCCCGAGTATTTTAGTCGGATTTTATCACATCCGAATAGTATCATGATTTTATTCTGCTGTCAAGTCTATTTTTTTATGTATTTTCCCGGGTGATTTCCCTTTGATCTTTCAGGAAATATGCATTTCCGATTCCTTTTTTTCATACATTAAAATAATCTTGTATTGAATCTTGGAGACCTTATGAACTTAAAATCCCTGCGCAATCACCCACTAATTACTGGAACATTGCTTCTCACATTGTCGGGACTCCTTTCCCGGCTCATTGGCTTCTTCTATAGAATATTCCTTTCTCAAAGAATTGGTGCAGAAGGAATGGGAATTTATCAACTTACCTTTCCCATCCATATACTCACAATTTCTTTGACTTCTTCGGCCATACAGACTGCTATTTCCCGGTTTGTGGCCCAAGCTGCCAGCTCAAACTGCAATGGAGCAGGCTCTGCCTCCCCCTTCTGCCGGAAATCCTTTGTAAATGAAAAATGCTATCTCACTGCAGGGCTGATGCTGTCATTATTTCTGTCATTTTGCTGTACCATTTTTTTGTATCGCTTTTCCGATTGGGTTGCAGTATATTTTCTGGAGGAGCCCCGATGCGCCCCTCTGCTTCAGATTCTCGCTCTCACTATCCCTTTTGCATCCATCCACTCCTGCATCAACGGTTACTTCTATGGCTTAAAAAAAACATTTGTTCCTGCTTCTTCACAATTAATCGAACAAATTGTTCGTGTTGTCAGCGTATGGCTATTCTTTGAGATTTCCATGGAAAAATACCATGTCATTTCTTTAAATTTGGTCATCTGGGGGATGGTGATGGGAGAAATTTCTGCCACCTTATTTTCCATCAGTTTTCTGCGTTTGAAGAAAAACCGGGGAAGCAGGCTTTTGGCTATGAAACAAATTTTTGGCATGTCACTGCCTTTAAGCGCCAATCGCGTTCTCGTCAATTTATTACAGAGTATGGAAGCTGTGATGATTCCAGGACAATTACGACAATATGGATATTCCAGCTCGGAATCCTTAAGTGTTTACGGAATCCTCACAGGAATGGCATTGCCTATGGCGCTGTTTCCATCTGTGCTGACTAATTCCGTATCTGTGATGCTGCTTCCTGCCATTGCGGAAGCTCAGGAGAAAAAAGAACACAATTACATACTGACATTGATTAAAAGAACCTGCCTTTACAGCCTGCTTTTGGGCTTTGGATGTACCATGCTGTTTTTGCTTTTGGGCAGATGGATGGGCGTCTTCCTGTTTGGAAATGAGCTTGCTGGAACCTTTATTGTGATTCTTGGATGGATTTGCCCCTTTTTATATCTTTCCACCACCCTGCACAGTATTTTAAATGGCCTGGGGAAAACCACCACCACATTTTTTTTAAATGTCATCGGCCTTGGTATCCGCATCGGATTTGTACTGTTTATCATCCCTGCCGCCGGAATCAAGGGCTACCTGTGGGGGCTTCTGGTCAGTCAGGCAATCATGGCAGCAGGGGCATTGTTCTTGCTAATCAAAAAATAGAATAGTTAAAAGAAAAGGCGGCCTTATGGATGAACAGCCGCCTTTTTATCATCTATTCTCTTTTAAAATTTCCGAAATTCATTGATATCATTCACCAATTCCCGAACACATCGAATCTGATTGTCAAACACACCTGCCTGGTACAGATTGATTAAAATCATCCCAACTGGCACCGCAATAATCATACCCACAATACTGCTGATTTTGTAACCAATGTACATAAAAAACAGTGTGGCTAACGGATTCATACCAATGGTATCTCCTACAATTTTCGGCTGAATCACCTGACGCACCACCTGGGTTACGGCATAAAGTATAAGCAAACCAACTGCCATCCGGTAGTCCCCCGACAAAATCTTTATCACCGCCCAGGGACCTAACACCGTTCCTGTTCCAAAGAAAGGAAGCATATCAAGAAATGCAATCAAAAAAGCCACCAGCAGCACATAATCTACCTTCAAAATAAAAAGCCCAAGCACCAGCAGCACATAAACAACTGCCATAATTTTAAACTGGGCTTTAAAATAGCCTCCAACGACCCGTTTTAAATCATGAATAACCCCAGTTACCCGGTTCCAAATGCCAGTAGGCGCAATTTTCTTTAATTCTATCAAAATAGCGTCCCGCTCTGCGGTAAAAAAGTAAGCGGAAAGAAGGCTCATAATAATGGCAATTAGAGTTCCTGGCACATTTTTGGCAAAATTGCCTGCCGCTGCAAAGGTTGGCTCACCCACCTTTTGAATCAGATCGCTGATATATCCTGTGAAATCCGCTGATACTTCCCGAATATTTTCTTGGGTATCCTTGGGTAAACGTTCATAAAACACCTGGAGATTCTCTCCAATCTCTTCAAAATCTGCCTGGAGATTGGCATACATCTGAGGAAGATTAGTAATCAGATTCCCAGCTTCCACAACCAGCCGGGAAACAGCCAGATATCCAAGCCCTATGACCGCTGCCAGCACTCCGATAATAATCATCATGGAGCTATGCTTTCTTATAATTTTCAGTTTTCTTTCCAACAAGCGTACCAATGGATTGGCAACCATCGAAATCAACCATCCAATGACAAAGGGCATAAAAAATACCACCAATTTTGGAAAAATAAAACAAAGGCATACAACGGTAACCAATGCCACCAGCAAATTTACTAAGATTTTTAAATATTTTGTAGACTGCTTCATGTTACTGCTCCTGGTTCTTACCACTCCTTACGCTCTACTCCATAAGCCGCCTCCAGTTCTTTTACCTTCGCATCATAAGCTTTCTGCTGCTGGCCCTGGATTAACTGTTGATGGATCTGCGCCTGCACCTGTTCAAAGGAACGTGTAGCCCCTTCCTTCTTATCTTCCACTAAGATCAAGTGGAATCCAAACTGGGTCTTTACTGGACCGATTACCTTGCCAATTTCCCCGTCAAAAGCTGCTTTTTCAAATTCCGGCACCATTTGACCCCTGGTAAAATAGCCCAAATCTCCGCCTCTTTCCTTGGAAGGACAGGTAGAATATTTCCCGGCTGCTTCTGCAAAGCTAAGCCCCTGCTCTACTTCCTCTGCGATCTGTGTTGCCAATTCCTCTGTTTCCACCAGAATATGCTTTGCACTCACCTGAGCTTTCTCTGCAAACTTCTCCTGATTTTCCTCATAAAATTGTCTTTCTGCTTCTTCAGTTATCTTGATTCCTTCCACTACGCTGGTGGCCGCCATGTGACTTGCCAGCTCTACTTTCACCTTCTCCACCATCTCTTTATATTCCTGAGATTTGGTAATCCCCTCTTCCACTGCCATCTTGTAAAACAAATGAAAGGCAATGAGCTGATCTAACACCTGCTGCTTTGCCCCAGGGCTTGACATATAAATCTGCTGTTCTGGCGGATAATTGCTAATTAATTGATTCAATTCCTGCTCCGTAATCTCGTGTCCTGCTGCTACTGCCAAAATTTTTTCACTCATGTCCTCTGCGCCTATCGGCTTCCTTTCTATATAATTTCATACTGCTTGATTGTTTTCTGATATTCTACCATAAAGTAACTTTCTCGTAAAGGCATACACATTTTGAGTTTCCCCATTTTACAATTCATAGTACCAAAAGGTTTTGGTTCTATAATATCGGCTATTATAAAAAATGGGGAAACTCAAAATACACATCAGCCCCATTTAAAACAGGTTATATTTTCTTCCCCACCCATAAGTCACAAAATAAATCACAGAAGCAAGAATCACGATAGCAGGCCCCGTAGCCACATTCACATAATAGGAAATCACCAGTCCAAGCACACCGGAAAACATAGAAAATAAAATAGAAAAGAAATGATATTCCCGCATATTTTCAGAAATATTCCGGGAAGAAGCCGCAGGAAGAATCAGCAGCGCATTGATAATTAAAATTCCCACCCATTTAATCGATACCATAACAATCAATGCAGTCAGCACCGCAAACAAATTCTCCATCCATACAACAGAAATATGACGGCTTCCCGCCAAGGTTCGGTTCAGACTCACTGCCAAAAGCTTATTAAATCCAAGCATCCAAAATACAAGCGTTATCCCGAAAATAAAAATGAGATACCATATTTCCTGGGGCGTAATACTTAAAATATCTCCCACTAGTATACTGGAATACCTGCTAAAATTTCCTCCCTTTGACAAAATCGCCAGTCCCAAGGCAATGCTGCAGGAAGAAAATACGGAAATGACCGTATCTGTCGATGCTGCCACACGACTACTAATTTGGTTCAAAAGCAGCGCAAACACAATGGCAAATACTGCCATAGAAGCATTTGTGTTTTCCACTCCAAACACCACTCCAACCGCAATTCCCGTTAATGCCGAATGGCCTAAGGCATCGGAAAAAAAAGCCATCTTCCGATTGACAATCATCGTGCCCATCAATCCAAACAAAGGCGTAATAATCAAAACAGCTAGAAATGCATACTTCATGAAGTCATACTGTAACCAGGAGAATATTCCCATTTCTTTTCTCACTCCTTCCCTCTGTCAGTACCCGTTGGGTAATTGCAAAACCTCTACGTTATGTTACTCTCATTTGAACTCCTTGGAATTAATCTGAAACACATCAGAAAACTCCTGACTTTGGAATACCTCTTTCACACTTCCCTGCCGCAAAATGGTCTGATCCAGAAGAATTACCTTATCTGCATACCGCCTCACATAATCCAAATCATGGGAAATCAAAATAATTGCCAAATCATAATGCTCCTTTAGTTGATAAATGGTTTGATAGAACAGTTCCATCCCATTCTGGTCAATCCCAGACACTGGCTCGTCCAACAAGAGGAGATTGGGAGAATCCATAATCGCCATAGAAAGCAGCACCCTTTGCAACTCCCCACCAGATAAGTTACACACCTGTTGATTGATCAGGTAATCCGCTTCAAAAATTTTCAAACACTCTAGAATCCGTTCCTTCATCTTCCTGGTTTTCACCAAAAATACTGGAATATTGCTGTGATAAGAAGCAATCATATCATAGACGCTGACAGGGGTTTGCTTTTCAATATTCAAGTTCTGGGGTACATACCCAATTTTCAGCTTCTGAATCCGGCCATTTTCCCTATCTTTAAATTCAATGATCCCTGTATGATCCATTTCCCCTAAAATCGCACGAATAAATGTAGATTTACCAGCTCCGTTTCGCCCAATCACCACATTCAGACTTCCACAGTGAATATGAAGATTGATATCCTGCAAAATTACCTGTTCCCCTAATGTCACACCTAGATGCTTGACCTTAATGCAGTGGAGCCCACAAGGTTTCATTATTTTTTGCATTTTCCTGCCTCCATCTTAAATTTCCAGCTTTTTCATTTTAAAAAGATTCTACTTTTCCAAAGCCTGCTTCATGCAATCTATATTTCTCTGCATCCCTTTCAAATAGCTATCCTTCTCATAGGTTCCCCGCACCAGCGTATCCAGATAATATACCTTACACGCTGTTTCCTTTTCCACAGTCTCACCCATATCTTTCCCATACAACTCTTCCGCAAGAATTACAGACACATCATTCCCTGCAATTTCTTCCAGCACATCCGCAACTTCCCCAGCGCTCACCTGGCGTTCCTCATCTAAATTCAGACAGTAAACTTGCGAGAGCCCATATTGCTCTGCTACATATTCATACGCTTCATGGAAAATCACCACATTTTCCTCCTTAGAAAACCTGTCTCTGATTGTCTCTATTTGATTGGAAAGGTTCTCTATTTTTTCACAGTAAGCCTCCCTATTCTTCTGATAAATCTCAGCATTCTCCTGATCAACCTGGCTGATAAAATCTGCAATATTCTCCACCATCCCTGCATACACCCGGGTATCCATCCATCCATGAGCATTCTCTTCTCCATGAATATCCTCTCCATGGTTATGTTCTTCCTGAACATCCTCATCAGGATGAGAATCTTCTTCAACTGGAGCAACATCTTCTTCTAATAGTTTAAGTCCTTCAGTGGCTGTCTGAATGATAAGATTTGGATATGACTCTCCCACATCCGACAAAAATTTCTCAATTCCGCCTCCATTTACCAAAAATAAATCTGCCTTTGATAAAAGTATCATATCTTGAGGCGTCAACTGATAATCATGCATACATCCAGTCTGAGGTTCGCTGAGATTCTCCAAAATCACCCCGTCACTACCATCCACAATATTTTTTGCAGCGATATAAATGGGATAAAAGGAGGTCACAATCCGTATTTTTTCCGTATCCTCTCCATTTTTTTCTATATTCACATAAATTTTCGTAAAAATACCGCCTGCCAAAGTTATGACAAGCAGCATACAACACACAAACAAATATTTATTTTTTCCCACGCTTTTTTTCACGTTTCTTCCCATTCTTCTTTTCCTGCTTCTTTACATGCTTTTTACGCACCTTTACCTTTGCAGGATTTCCTTCTTTTATTTTTACCAATTTATTTTCCTGCATGTTGGAAGAAGAATCTTCCATCCCTGTATTTGCAGGATTTTCTTCAAGATTTGAAATTTCTGAAGGATTCTCTTCCCCTTTGATGGAATCCATGACGTTTTTTGTCGCTTCCTTCTGGGGTTCCTCCACAAAACCAAGCATTTCGTCCATAAAGTCCCAAATCTCATCTCTGCCCTGCTTTGTCAACGCAGAATAAGGAAAAACTGGAGTACCTGGCTTCACCTTTAACCCGTCCCGCAACATTTTGATCTGCTTTTGCACCTGACTGCGATTAATCTTATCCAGCTTGGTTGCAATAATCACTGGATCAAATCCTTGGTACACAATCCAATCATACATCTGCCTGTCATTGGCAGAGGGTTCATGACGAATATCTATCAATAGAAAAACTGCCTGAAGCTGCTTGGAAACATGTAGATAATTTTCAATCATCTTTCCCCATTTTTCCTTTTCCTTTTGGGGAACCTTGGCATATCCATACCCTGGCAAATCCACAAAATACATTTTTTGGTTAATATTATAATAATTAATCGTCTGTGTCTTCCCTGGCTGGGCTGAAGTCCGCGCCAGGGATTTTCGATTCATCAGCCCGTTGATCAAGGAAGATTTCCCTACATTAGATTTTCCTGCAAAAGCTACTTCCGGTTTATCGGTATCCGGCAGCTTACTTGTAATTCCACATACTGTTTCCAGTTCTACGGATTTAATGAGCATTGAACACTCTCCCTTCTTACGCTACTCCTGCACCAATGCCACACGCAGCACCTGTTCCATACTCTCCACAAAAACAATTTCCAGCCCTTTTTTGATTTCCTGGGCAATTTCTGCCACATCAGGCTCATTTTTCTTTGGTACACATATGGTCTTAATTCCAGCATTTTTAGCTGCAAGAATTTTTTCTTTCAATCCGCCAATGGGAAGAACTCTTCCCCGAAGAGTAATTTCTCCCGTCATAGCCACATCCTTACGCACCTTCCGCTTTGTAATGGCGGAAAGCATTGCTGTTGCCATGGTGATTCCTGCAGAAGGCCCGTCTTTTGGCACTGCACCTTCTGGAATATGAATATGAATATCCCATTCCTTGAAAAATTCTTTTTCAATCTTGTACACTTCGCTCACAGAACGAATATAACTAATACCGGTTTGGGCAGATTCTTTCATCACATCCCCAAGCTGTCCCGTAAGCTGAAACTCTCCCTTTCCAGGCATAATATTCACTTCAATTTGAAGGGTATCGCCGCCCACGCTTGTCCAGGCCAATCCACGCACAATCCCAATCTCATCCGCTTCATTTATTAAATCATAATTGTATTTTTCTTTTCCTAACAGCTTTTCCAGGTTATTTTCTGTTACTTTTACGTTCTTTTTATTTTCTTTGTAAATTACACGAGCAGCTTTTCTACAGATTTCTCCAATCTTACGCTCCAGATTACGTACGCCCGCTTCTCTAGTATAACCACGAATTAATTTTTCTAAGGCCCGATTGCTGATGGAAAGCTGTCCTTCCTTCAAACCGTTCTTCTCCATCTGTTTGGCAATGAGATGCTCCCTTGCAATATGAGCTTTTTCATTTTCCGTATAGCTGCTGACCTCTATAACCTCCATACGATCTAGCAATGGTTTGGGTATGGTCTGCAAAGAATTTGCCGTAGCAATAAATAATACCTCTGACAAATCCAGTGGAAGCTCCACATAATGATCCCGAAATTTGCTATTCTGTTCACTGTCTAAGACTTCCAGCAAAGCGGACGCAGTGTCCCCTTTATAATCACTGCTGATTTTATCAATCTCATCCAACAACATTAAAGGATTGCGAACCCCAGCATTTTTTAGTCCATTGGCAATCCGCCCTGGCATGGCTCCTACATAAGTCTTCCTATGTCCGCGAATCTCTGCTTCATCCCGGACACCGCCCAGACTGATCCGCACATACTTTTTATCCAAAGCTCTTGCCACCGACTTGGCAATACTGGTCTTTCCAGTACCAGGAGGTCCCACCAGACAAATAATCGGACTATCCCCTTTCTTTGTCAGGTTCCGTACCGCCAGAAATTCCAGCATACGTTCCTTGACCTTTTCCATCCCATAATGATCTTCATTCAGGATGCGCTCTGCATTTTCCAAATTTTTATTATCTTTCGAGGCTTTATTCCAGGGAAGCTCCAAAAGCGTCTCAATATAACCTCGAATTACCGCGCTTTCCGAAGAGTTCAAAGAAACATTTTTAAACCTCTCAATTTCTTTCTTCAGCTTTTCCTTAACCTCTTTATCTGCTTTTAGTTTTTTACACTCTTCCTGATAATGCTCCCCTTCGGATACGGTATTATCCTCGCCTAATTCTTCCCGAATTAGCTTTAACTGCTCCCGCAGAATGTATTCTTTCTGATTCTTATCTACCTTTTCCTTTACTTTTGTCTGAAACTCTGTTTTAATTTGAATAATATTAATCTCATTCAGCAAAATAATCATCAAGGTCTCGTATCGTTCCTGCAAAGTATCTGCTTCTAAAATCTTCTGCTTCTGCTCATACCCAACTGGAAGATTATTGCCGATATGATCTAATAGCTTCTCCAAATCAGAAATCTCTGTCATCTGCTTTAACAATTCTTTTCCCGGTTTGGGATTCAACAGGCAATAACGGCTAAAGGTCTCACGAATCCCTCGGATCATAGCCTCTTGAATTTCCACTGGAAGCAGTTCTTCTTCCTTTTTCAAAGGTTCTACCCCTGCCAAAAGATACTCTTCTAATTCCAGCATATGCAAATGAGCACGTGTTTCTCCTTCTACCAACACACGTACTACGTTATTCTGCAACTTAATTACCTGCTTAATCACTGCAATAATTCCAACCGGATATAAATCTTCCAGCTCCGGCTCGTCTTTTTCAATATTTTTCTGGGTCACCAAAAACACCATCTGATCATCCATCATGGCTGCCTCCAGCGCCCGCACAGACCTGCTTCTACTCACGTCAAAATGTGCCACCATACCGGGGAGTATGGTCATTCCCCGTAGTGCCACTGTCGGAATTTTTCTATAATCTTCCTTCATACTCTCTCTCCTCAGGCAGACTTTGATTTGCTCACACTGCCAAATGCAATCTCCACTTCCTGATCATCTTCCACGGCTGCTCTTGTAATATTGCAATGAGTAATGGATTCGTCTGACGGTACGCGATACATCAAATCCATCAATACTTTTTCCACAATTGCCCGAAGTCCTCTGGCTCCTGTTTTTCTCTTTAAAGATTTTTCCGCAATCGCTTCAATTGCATCTTCCTCAAAGGTTAGGGAAACTCCATCCAATTCAAACAATGCCTCATACTGCCGAATCAGAGAATTTCTAGGCTCTTTTAAAATACGTACCAAAGCATCTTTATCCAATGCTTCCAATGATACCGTTACCGGAACACGCCCAACAAATTCTGGAATTAGACCAAATTTCACAAAATCCTGAGGCAATGCCTGTTTTAAGATAAGTCCTAGGTTTTTCTCACGCTTATCAGCAATCTCTGCATTAAATCCCATAGACTTCTGATCCATTCTATTTTCTACAATTTTATCTAAACCTTCGAATGCGCCACCGCAAATAAACAAAATATTGGTGGTATCAATCTGAATCAATTCCTGCTGAGGATGCTTTCTTCCTCCCTGGGGGGGAACGCTGGCTACGGTTCCTTCCAAAATCTTCAAAAGAGCCTGCTGCACACCTTCTCCAGACACATCCCTGGTGATAGAAGGATTCTCTGATTTTCTGGTAATCTTATCAATTTCATCAATATAGATAATGCCTCTTTGCGCACGTTCAATATCATATTCTGCTGCCTGTATAATCTTAAGAAGAATATTTTCTACATCTTCACCAACATAACCAGCTTCTGTCAACGCTGTAGCGTCCGCAATGGCAAAAGGCACATTCAAAATCCGCGCCAATGTCTGGGCTAAAAGAGTTTTCCCACATCCTGTAGGCCCAAGCATCAGAATATTACTTTTCTGCAATTCCACACCAAGATTCACTGGCGCAAGAATCCGCTTATAATGATTATATACTGCAACAGAAAGAACCTTCTTCGCTTCCTCCTGTCCAATTACATATTCATCCAAAAAGGATTTTAACTCCACCGGCTTTAAAAGATTAATTTCTTCTACCTCCGGCTCCATCATTTCTTCCTCTTCTAATTCCTCTTCTATAATTTCTGCACAGATATCTACACATTCATCACAGATATATGCGCCATTTGGCCCTGCAATCAATTTACGCACCTGCCCATCTGTCTTTCCACAAAAAGAGCAGCGAATTCTATCATCCATCCTTCCAGCCATTTCTTCACCCCATTCTTCCATTTTTCTATTTCAGATTTGAAAATCTCCCGAAACAACTTATTCCATCTATATTCCTAAGGGACAGTGGCAATTTGCGCGCTGTCCCCTTTTTATTCTTACTTTCTATTTGTAATTACACCATCAATTAAACCATACTCTTTGGCTTCCTCTGCAGACATATAATTATCACGCTCTGTATCCGCTGCAATCACGTCATATGGTTTTCCAGTATTCTCAGACAAGATTGTATTCAATCGTTTCTTCGTCTTTAAAATATTATCTGCAACAATCTGAATGTCGGTTGCCTGACCCTTCGCTCCACCTGAAGGCTGATGAATCATAATCTCTGCATTCGGAAGGGCAAAACGCTTCCCTTTGGTTCCTCCTGCAAGGAGAAAAGCTCCCATGCTTGCCGCTAATCCAATACAAATCGTCTCTACATCACATTTAATATAGTTCATGGTATCGTAAATTGCAAGTCCTGCGGTTACTACGCCGCCTGGAGAATTAATGTATAAATGAATATCCTTTCCCGGGTCTTCTGATTCCAAAAACAAGAGCTGGGCAACCACAAGCCCGGCAGTCGTCTCATTGACCTCTTCTCCCAGAAAAATAATCCTATCTTTCAATAACCTTGAATAAATATCATAGGATCTTTCTCCTCTGCTGGTTTGTTCAACGACATAAGGTACTAAACTCATTCCATATTCCTCCTCATTTCCAAATTCCGGCATGAGCATTAAGGAAGGCTTATTCTTCCTGCTCTTCTGCCTTCTCTACAATCAAGTCAACTGCTTTTTGGATTGCCAGATCCTTCTTCATATTTTCCCGTTCACTCTCTGGGAAGAGCTCTTTGAGCTTGTCAACCTCCATGCCATACATTTCAGCCATTTTTCCAATCTCAGCTTCCACATCTTCTTCAGACACTTCAATCTTCTCAGCTTCTGCGATCGCCTCTAAAATCAGACCAGACTGGATTCGCTTCAATGCATCGGGTTTCATCTGCTCCATTAGCTTCTCTTTTGTCATGCCTGTAAACTGCATATACTGTTCCATAGACATCCCCTGCTGTGCAAGCCTATTTGCAAAGTCATCCATCATATTTTCTGTCTGTGTCTCTACCATGGCATCTGGAATTTCCATCTGGGAATCTTCAATGATCTTCTCAATAATCTCATTTTCTCTTTCCCGTTTTACTTCGGCTTCCTTACGCTCAACAAGCTTCTTCTCAACACTTTCCTTGTATTCTGCAAGAGTATCAAACTCTGAAACATCCTGTGCGAATTCATCATCCAGTTCCGGAAGCTCTTTTGCCTTGATCTCATTAATTTTAACCTGGAACATTGCCGGTTTTCCTGCCAGCTCTGGCGCATGATAATCCTCTGGGAATGTAACATTCACTGTTACCTGTTCTCCCGTATTCTTACCGATTAACTGTTCCTCAAATGTATCAATAAAGGAATGGGAACCAATAACCAGAGAATGATTCTCACCCTTGCCACCTTCGAATGCTTCCCCATCGGTAAAGCCTTCATAATCAATCACTGCTGTATCGCCGTCTTCTATTGCCCGGCCTTCCACAGTAACCATTCTTGCATTGCTTTCTCTTTCTTTCTCTATCTCAGCCGTAACCTCTTCTTCTGACACGGCAACCTCTGCTTTCTTCACACAAACTCCCAGATATTTTCCAAGGGTAACTCCCGGCTTCACTGCAACTTCAGCAGTAAAAATAAAACTTTTTCCTTTTTCTAATTGTTCCACGTCAATGGTTGGACGAGAAACAATTTCCAATTCTGATTCTTCAGCCGCCTTCGGGTATTCTTTGGAAAGAATAATATTTACTGCCTCTTCATAAAAGATTTCAGGCCCATACATCTTCTCTACCATATGTCTTGGAACCTTCCCTTTCCGGAATCCTGGAAGGCTGATTTTACTTTTTTGTTTCATATATGCTGCCTGAACTGCTTTTTCTAATTCTTCTGCTGGAACCTCAACGGTAAGTTTCGCCATATTCTTTTCCAAATTTTCTACCTGTACGCTCATTCTTACTACTTCCTCCTTAAATATATGTGGTAATCCTTATAACCTTTACCTATTATAAAGTTATAAAGCCTAATGCCCTAACTTACACTCATTTTGAAATTATAGCACACTCCTAATAAAAATACCAGTATTTTTTTCAAAATATAAACAGCAGGGTAACAGTTCAGCCCTTTCAGCTTTCTACATTGCTTTATTCAAAGGATTCTTCGA
>ERZ778511.152-NODE-152-length-68033-cov-5.346391_pt1 | contig 68033 bp, 72 predicted proteins | sample MGYA00510347_ERZ778511 | MGnify/ENA primary metagenome ERZ778511 (study PRJEB29527, sample SAMN07138967) | mouse gut metagenome | material: feces | host: mouse | place: China:Nanjing | collected 2016-01-25 ...
ACACGCATTGGAAATATCCGAGATACAATTCCTTATGCTCGCACTCCAAGAAATTGCCGATTCTGAAAAGCATCATGTTTTCTCTGCATATTGCTAATAGTTTTGTGTCAGTTCAGGGAGAACGTTCTGCATTTAATCGTACGCTTATAAAGCTATAATCAGAAAAAGGCAGTTCTCCTAAAACCATAAAATGCAGATGGCAAATTCTGCTGGACCTGGATGATGCCCATGGAGAGCCCTACACACATGAACAGACAGCAAAGTCCAATGGTGTTTGCATTGCAACGGTCACAAATACCGTCAGGCAATGTATTACGGAAGGGCTTGAGTCCACTGTATCTCTGAAGCGGAACGTGAATTCCGACAATGCCAGATGCAAATTGGATGGACGGGCAGAGGCTCGCCAACAACGTCCGGAACTGTTCTGCGTTCCCGCCCACTATGACTGGTATCTCCGATTCTCTGCTTTCGCAAAGGATATTTACACCAGATACACAGACCAGGTGGCAGCTTTTGGTTTGGATGAGTGCTGGCTGGATGTAACCGGTTCAACCGGTTTGTTTTGAGAGGGTGTGACTATCGCCAACGACATTCGCACCCGCATTCGGTATGAGTTAAACTTGACCGTATCAGTGGGAGTATCCTATAACAAGGTGTTTGCCAAACTGGGGTCCGACATGAAAAAGCCGGACGCTACTTCTGTGATTACACCTGAGAACTTCCGCGAAACAGCATGGCGGCTACCGGTCAGTGACCTGCTCCATGTTGGCCCTGCAACTACTCGAAAGCTGGCGCAGTTCAACATTCATACAATTGGCGCATTGGCCCAGACTGACACAGATTTTCTTTATCCTCTGCTGGGTAAAAATGGCATTATCCTCCATCACTTTGCTAATGGGCAGGATCGTTGTAAGTAGCCAAGTAAAATGGGCCAAAATTCGCCACAAGAGATGATTCAACTATCCTTGTTTCAAGAGGAACACAAAGCACAGCGAAGGTCTGATATAGACCGGACTGTAGATAGAATACGCACAAAGTATAGCTATTTTAGCATTCGCTGGGCAATCACCCTGGTTGATTCAGCGCTGGATCTGGATGCCAGAAAGGAACACACGATCCATCCTGTCGGATTCTTAGGAACACTCGAGTAACGGTGTTGCAGTATACTTTCACAAACATCTGCAAATGCTATCGTAGAGGTAATAATGAATGGACTATCCCGACCTGAACGTTCTGCTCCGCAGTGAGCCAGAGGCGAAACACTACTTCGACACGCTCCCCGACTATGCCAGAGAACAGATCCAGACGCGATCCAGCAGTGTCAATTCCTTTGCCAGTCTGAAGGACTATGCGCAAAATCTTCTGTGCGGTAATGTCTGATATCAAAACGCGGAAGCCGCTTTCCAGTGGGGACGGCTTCCGCGTTCCTATTATGCGGGGGAGGGAGTCAAGCCAGTCACTGTTTTCTCATTTGCTCTACGCATTCCATTGCCATGATTGGCTGGGACGTTCCCTACAAATGGCGCTGTTGCCCTTGGCGGCTGTGTTTTAATCTCAGCGAATGCTTCATTGTTCACGCTCAGTGCTACATGCTTCTTATACATCAACTTTTTCTCTCTGTACTGCCCCAGAACGATGCTGGTCATATGGTTTCCCTTATCAACATACCAACATACAACAAAATCATAATCTATCAGATGCTTCATCTTCAGCCAGGACTTCGTCCGCTTTCCCTTGAAGTACAGACTGTCCTTCTTCTTGGCAATAACCCCCTCTAACCCTGTGCCTGAGTGAGCCTGAACAAAACCATTGCCTGATCTGCGCCATACATGCATGAGGCCGCCAGACAATCTGAATCTGCCACGACCTGCCGCAGGTACTCCCTGCGCTCTAATAGCAGACACATCATGAAGTCGCCGCGATCATAGTAGAGGCAGTCAAACGAAATAAAAACTGCGGAATGCCGCTTTGATTCCAGTTCAACCCGGTATTTGTCAGTAAGCAGACTCCGGCGTTGGATCACAGAAAAAGTCAGGCTTGCCATCCCACCATGCACACCAACTCACTGTCTAGAATGCATCGTTTGGAAGCCTGCCGGTGGATGCAGGAGAGTTCCGGCACTTTTGGCAGCATTCGTACATTGCGCTTGTTTTCCAGTCTGACACCGTCATCCGGATCGAGGAGCGCCACACAGCGCTCACCGTCCCACTTGATCTCATAGACATACACTTTATCGGCAAATGGTGCAACACTTTCGACAATCAACATTTGGGAGATATGAGAATCAAATTTATGGCTTACTTCCATCCTATCATCAGGATGCCGGAAACGTCCTTACAGCGGCTGCGTTGCCTTACTATGACGAGACTGCATAGTCCGGCAACGGGTAATTTTGAAAATAAACAAGAGAAGGCCCCTGTCGTATGACAGGGGCCTTCACCTTGAGATGATGCAGTGGATAGGTTGTACATCAACGTATTTTCTCCGCTGATGTATTCCTTATAAATGGAGTCATAGGGTACTGTCAAGTATTATGCGCAAAATCAAAAGCAGTCTCCGGCAAATGAGGTTATCCGACTAATAGGTGTGCAGCATCTTAGGCAGGAAGGTGGCAATGTCACTCCACACTGCCGCGCTCAGGCCAGGGAGTTCGTTGGGTAGGTAAATGGCCACTTTCCCATCGTTGCGCTGTTGGTCGGAGCGCAGGTCGCGGCAGAATTTGCTGTAAAATGCGCGGGTGTCCATCAGGTAGCCCGCTGTGGGACAAAATACCGCCGCATCCCCCGTCCAGCCCAGTCTTTCATCCCGCTGGGGGCAGTCGGTGGGCATATCCAGAAAGTTGGATTTTAGCCCCCACACCGTATTTTCATGAAGCCGGTTGATTTTTTCGTTCCCGGTGGTGAGATAGCCCACCCGATCCATTTCCGAATAGACCGCTTTTCCGGTGAACAGAGCCGGGTCGGGGTTTACTGCCCCGCTGACCTTTACATAACGGAAACCGAAGAAAGTGAAGTGGGGGCGGATCACACGGATTTCACCATCAGAAACATAGGTGAACACCGACCTTGCGGTGCGATAATTGTCATGGTAGAAACATCCGTTCTATAGGATCTCGCCGAACTCCAACTTCATTACCGAGCCTTTGGGAAACACTTGCTGGCACTCCACATAACCCGCAAAGTTCTGCCCAAAGTCTAATACCGTCTCGCCTGCCGGAGTGCAGATGACTTCCTTCACTGGGAGGGATTCCATCTCATGGAGCGGAGGGGAGTAGCGCTCCACCAGGTTTGCCAGAGGCATTGATGGCCGCTGCGTTTTGCCATGCGCCCCGTTCCGCCAGCCAGTCCTGCGCCTCGCCATCATAGATCCCTGAATCGGTTATGAACCCGCTGCGGAACTGCCAGCTCTCATCGGTGCCGATGACTTCCTCACTGCCATCTGCATACCGGACGCGCAGCTCCACAATCAGCGCAAAATCCCGCTCGGGGTGGCTTTTGCCGGAAAGCCCAAACCGTCCCATATACCAGCCTCTGCCCAGCAGGACGGTCAGATCATTGTCCGCATCCAACAGTTCTGTCACATCATAAGTACAGTATTGGAAATGCTCTTGATAATCATTGATAAAAGGCGCCAGCAGGTCGCGCCCAACTTTCTGCCCGCCCAGGTACACCTCAAACAGCCCCAGCCCGCACACATACAGCCGCGCCCCGGCCACCGGCTTGGAAAGCCCAAACATCTTGTGAAATTCCGGGTGGAATCCGTCCTTCTGCGGCGTACCGATCCACTGGGCCGCCCACGGCTCGTCCAGCTTACCCGTTTCAAAAAAATGTGGGGTGCTTACCGCTGTCTCACCAAGGTCCGAGATGACAGTCACCCGGTAAAAGTACCGTGTGCGGGGCAACAGTGCCATATCCAGCATCGTTCCCAAGCTGGACAACTCTGGACCTTCTGCCATATAGACAGTATCGGAGAAATCCTTCCGCAATGAAACCTCAATTTTGGCGTTGGCCTGCTTCTCCCCTTTTGCGCCCCGCACCTTCCAGGAACAGACCAGCGCATCAAATAAGTAGCCAACCGGGTCGTTTAGCCCGTTGATCTTGACTGCGTAAAGTTCCATCATCATTTCGTGTGGCGATCCATGAAGGCCAGGATCTTTCCGAAGCATTCAGCAGCTACAGGATTGTCTTTTGCCTGATTCACAAAACCATGGTTCTGTGGGGTATCCGGCAGATACAGCTCGTTTTCAACGCCCAGTGCTGTCAGTTTCTCACTGCATGCCCTCATATCGCCGGGGAAACCATCAATGGTGCCCGCATCGAAGAAAGCGGGGGCCATATGCCGGTTGAAATATGCATATGCGTTGTATTTTTGCATAATGGGGTCAGCGATGTCCGCTGTGCCGCAGTAGTTTGCCATCATTACCCTCATTCCCCAGTTGAATTTCTCCGGACGGAATGCCCCATCCTCTACGATGAGGGCTTTGACCGCCGCAGGGTCGATTTGCGGATAAATGCCCAGCATCTCCTGGTAGTCCGGGTTGGCAAGCAGCGTACCGTACTGCGCTGTGAGGATAGCACCGGCGCTGGAGCCCATGATGACCACGTTGGTCATGTCCAGGCTGTATTCCCCTGCGTGCTCCCGGCAGAAATCCACAGCCTGGCACAGCTGGATAAGGGGGATAGGAAACCGTCCCTCCGGCGTAAGGCAGTAGTCCACGTTGACCAGGTTATAGCCGTGGGCCACGATTTCCGTGAGCACATAGGAATCAGGGTTGCCTACCGCAAGGGGATCGCCCGCACTTTTACCGCCGCCGAAATAACCGCCTCCATGGGTAAAGAAGACGGTGGGCCGCTTTACGCCCATGTCCTCATTGGGATACACGATGTCCAGGAAGCTGTTCATATAGGTATTGCCGTATTGTACCTCGGTCACAGTATACTGCCCGTTCTCCCGGAGCCCGCGCAAAGGGGCATGGAAAGGCTGAACACTGTTGATCGTCTTGTCCTGATACATAGCGGTCTGAATCCCGCTGATAATTTTTTGTGCCAGTTCCAATGTTAGTGGCATCTGGGACAGCGCTCCCATATCCATCCCGCCGAAAGCTTGATTTCCACCCATTTCAATCGTTCCTCCCGGTCAGTCAATGTCCAGAATTTCCACAAACGGATTTCCCATACTGTGCTTTTCCCATGCGGGGAGACCCTCGCCGTTGGGATCGCCGCTTTTGATGAAGTTGGCCCAATAGGACACCATCCGGTCAGACAAGGCGTAGTCCGCCTCCGTGCTGGGTCGCCAGCAGCGATCCAATGTTCCAAACATATACCACAGTTCTGAGGAGTGGAACGCTCCTGCGTCATCGCCGGGGAGCTGCCGGGTGAAATAGTACACATAGGCGGGTGCCCGTCCCAGTTCCTCCAGTTTGAGGCTGAAAGCGGCACTGGACTGATAAACCGGAGACTTTTCCCCCGCCGCCAGCATCTCAGACGTCACGGTGATATCGTTCCGGGTGGAGCCAATCAGGTAGTCCGCATGGGCGATGTTGTTGTTTTCAATAGCTGTGTCATAGCCTTCCGTCAGCACATAGCCGTCAATCACTGGTGCGAAAGGCAGGCCGTCCACAGCCCCGCTTTTCAGGGCATCCATGAAAAACATTACTTGAGCCTGAAGGATGCGTTCCACTGGAAGCGCCCTCAGTTCCTCCAGACTTTTCGCGCCAGTGCAGGCTACAAACCGTTCACCCGCCCGCTCCGCATCCGCCAGGGTCTTGTTGGCAAAAAGGGGAAAGTGATACCCGCCGCCACTCTGTAAAATGGCTTTGGAAATCATGTTCCTGGACAGTGGGGAGGTAATCAGCGTCTGGGTGCTCATGCAACCCGCAGACTGGCCGAATACGGTAATGCTTTCCGGATTGCCACCGAAAGCCGCAATATTTTCCCGGACGTAACGCAGGGCGGCGATTTGGTCCAGCGTTCCGTAGTTACCACTTACATGGTTAGGAGATTCCTTTGTCAGCCATGGGTGTGCCAGGAATCCCAGCGCTCCCAGCCGGTAGTTGACCGTTACCAGGATGACGCCTTTTTTTGCCAGTGCCTCCCCGTCAAATTCCAGTTCCGAACCGCAACCGCCCATATAAGCGCCGCCATGGAGCCACATGGCCACTGGGAGTCTATCCGTAGAAGAATCGGCTGGCGTCCAGACATTGAGGAACAGGCCGTCCTCGTCCATCTCAAATTGGAAATCAGGATGAGAGTAGAATTCTTTCTTATAAAATCCCTCGTCATTGCTGTTGAACTGGGCGCACATCTTTCCAAACGTGTCGGCCCTTTGAATGCCCTCCCAGGGTTCCGGTTCAGCAGGCGGCGCAAAGCGCAGCTCACCTACTGGTGGTTTGGCGTAGCGTACACCTTTGAACACGGTGTACCCATCCTGCTTTACACCGGATATTTTCCCGTACTTTGTTGTGACCACTCCTATCCCCATGGTGTTTCTCCCTTTCCGGCCAGCTGGCCTAAGCGCTACTCTTGATGTTTCTTATTGTAAATCCTTTGAACGCAAAAATATACCCCATTATTTTTGCGAAAAAATTGATTGAAATTTTGGCCTGTCTGCTATATTATATAAAATGACGAAAGTATAGAGGGGATTATCCTATGGAGTGCGTTGAAATACTCAACAAACTGGTGCATTTGGATGCCATTGAACGGTTTGGCAAACGACACATCCAAATTAAGAATTGCAACCTGTCCCAGTGGCAGTATGCCTATTTGCTGTATACGAATTCTATACCTACCGACATTGGACAGCTTTATTCGGAGGAATCTCTAAAGGAGCAGGAACATGTGAAGGAATATTTTTTCCACCGATTTGGTACTGCCGGATTGTCCACACAGGATTTTTTTGCGGAAAGCCACAATTTGGAAATCGAAAAACTTCCGCGCTATGTCTCTATTGCACCACACAGGCATGAATTTGTGGAGCTGGTTTTTGTTCTGCGTGGGACTTGCAGCCATACGGTGAATGGATTTCCGTTCACTCAGTCAGAAGGCGACCTTGTTTTTGTCTCCAGTGGGGCGACGCATGAGTTGATTGCTAATGATGATACGTTGTGCCTGACGCTGAAGATCCGCAGCGAGTTTTTCCGCTCCTTTGAATTGCCCGGTATGTTGAATTTCATTACCCCGTTGCTGCTGCGGTGCAGCTCCGATCATTTCATTAGAGATTGCTTCCTCATCTTGTTTCAAGAGCAAGCAACGCAGCACCCCTATTGCAATTCTATTATGGAAAAACTCACGGAGACGGTATTGACCTATGCCATGGAGCACTATGGAGATACACTCCAGTATCTGCTGTCCGATCCGGCGCAAGACAGTTTTTTCTTTCAGCTTTTGAATTATATTGCAGAAAATCACCGCACGGTCACGCTGAGGTCGGTTGCCGAACATTTCCACTATAATCCGACCTATCTCAGCAACTACTTGAATAAAAAGTACGGTTATACATTTTCACTTATCCTACGCAATTACCGACTCGATATGGCAGAAAAACTCCTGTGCGATACCAACATGAAGTTGAATGACATCTGTGACACTATTGGATATAAGGACACGCCTCAGTTTATCCGCTCTTTTAAGGAACGCTTTGGCATGACTCCGGCAAAATATCGCAAAGCAAAAAAACTTAATGCGTCTTTATGAACTTTGCATATCTTAGCATGCCTGCCTGTCCACAAGCATAATGTCTTTTGCTTGCTCTATACTAGTCAATGATGTCGCGGATGGCCTTGCCCATGCTCCGGCCCTTGTCAGTGAGCAGGGACATGATACGGGTCGTTGCCAGCGGTTATCCCTCCTGGAACAGCACCGCCTAGACTGCCCAGAGGGTGCTGTGATATCCGCTGTTGGTACACATGGACAAGGCGATGATCGTGTCCCCCGGCGTGGGCGCGATACCTGTATCAATCACAGAGCGGTCCAGGCCAAACCGAATCAGCGCTTGCTGGTCCTCCGCGCTGGAGAGGTTCTGCTAGTAGACAATCTCTGCCACTCCTACCTCGTAGGCGGCAAAAATGTCATATCGCCGGGTGACACACTCATCGGAGAGGCAGACGCTGGGATGCTGCTGCCAGAAGTCAGCATCGGCTTACTGCTTCAAGCTGCCGAACATGGAGATGTCCCACATCCGGTGGCCGTACAGGAGCATGTGGAAGTCTGTGAGGTCAGGGCTTGCCCGGCAGTCCAGCAAGATACTCCCCGCCGCGTTTTTCTCTCCACCCCAGGCACGGGAGAGATAGTAGGCGTTGTCCGTTCCCCGGAGGACAGGGTATCCTCAACGAACTGTACGGGCGCTACCGCATCCCGCTGATGATGGTGGAAAACGGACTGGGAGCTATGGATCAGTTAGAAGCCGATGGCACTGTTCACGATGATTACCGCATCGACTACCTTCCCAAGCATATCCGCTACATGGAGCAGGCGGTGAGTGAGGACGGTGTTGACTTGACGGGTTACACCATGTGGGGCTGCATCGACCTGGTGTTCGCCTCCACCGGAGAGATGAAAAAGCGATATGGCTTTGTCTATGTGGATGCCGATGATTTGGGTCAGGGCACATACGACCGTTATAGGAAAGATTCCTTTTACAGGTACAAAAAGGTGATTGCCAGCAATGGCGAAGATTTACAGTGACGTGACAAACATGGGATTACGCGATCTGTTCAAGAAAAAGGAAGAGCCGGCAGCGGTGGGATTTCCCGCCACGCTGGGGGCGCCCGCAAAGGGAATGTTCGTTACTATGGATAAAATTCCCGATGGCGTCTTTTCCTCCGGCGTTTTGGAGCCGTGCTGCGGGGTCGAACCCGAGGAGGGAAAGGAGTATGCCCCGATTGACGGGGAGATCAGCCAGCTGGCTGACACGCTTCATGCTGTCGGCATCGCGGCGAGCGGTATGGAGATTTTGATCCACGTTGGCGTGGATACGGTGGACATGAACGGCGAGGGCTTTTTAAATGCGGTCAAGCTGGGGCGAGGGGTGAAGAAAGGCAATCTGCTGGTGACCGTTGATTTGAAAAAGGTTCATGAAGCGGGTCACCCCACAACTGTTATTATGGCGGTTACAAACGGGGATGACTTCACCTTCTGTGGAAGAAGTTGCCGCTGGCCTGGTTCAGCCAGGAAGCAATGCATTGCGGGTTGACAAATAAGCGCTGCTCCAAGTGCTCAGGGAAATATTTCATGAACAAGATACAGAATGTTGCATGGCAAAGTCTAGAAGCAACAGTGCATCGCCAGTAGAGCGCAAAAATCAGAATCCAACGGTTGCAGTACACATGTTATACTGTTCTTCTCTCTGTCTTAAAATCTAAAGTTTTCCCTTCTGGATGTCGCACAGTGAGACGAGGCACGTATCAGCAACAGGGCAGACCCCTCTCTTGGCGGGGAGTTCGCTCTGCTTTATTGGGACCTACACAATTTTATAAAGGTTGGATGTCTTCCCTCCGTTTTCCCGCCAGCGTTGTTCGCGGGTCAGGAGGCCAGCCTTGCAGAGATCGTCCAGAGCCCGATAGACTGTGGCGCGGGAGAGCCGAAGCTCTCCCGCAATGGTTCGAATGGACGGCCAGCAGACGCCATCCTTATTAGTGCGGTCCTTCAGGTACATGTACACCGTTCTCGCCCGGTGAGGCAAGTCAGAGGAATAAATAGTGTTGAAATATCCCATAACACTACCTCATGGTCGCATAGAAGACTCACTGCCTTCTGAGCGGCGAGAGGTACGCGATGTATACCTGAGTTTGGACTGCTCTGCTCCGTGCTGCACGGGAACAGGAGCAGGTGCAGGAGCTGCATCTTCTTTTGCGGGCGGATGTTTCTTTCGGATCGCCGCCTCCAACTCGCGCCGGTCGGCGTAGTAAACTTTTCGCTGCCCATGATCCGGTGTCTGGTACGGTGCGCCGAAAGTGATGCCCCAATCCAAAAACAGCCGTAACTTGGTTTGCATAGGGTGAGTACCAGTCTTCATGACCACGAACGAGCCCTTCGGGATAGCTTTCAGCTCATCTGGTGTCATGAGCGGTCGTTCCACCATTTGCAGTGACTGACTAGTGTCACCCTTTCCTTTGCTGACTGAGCCGCTCTGCACAGTCTGACTGCCCAGGGCTTTGGACAGCACCTCCGCTGTCTGACTCTGCGGCGCGAAGCCGCCAAAAATCGTGCCGGCTAGGTCGGTGGGATTACTCCCACTTTCCCGCCTAAGAACTGTACGTGAGGGTTTCCCCTCATACAGCTCAAGCATTTCATCACGCTTTCGCGCGGCGTTCCAGGAAAATAGATTGACAATATTTATGGACGTAAGCCATATTATGCACTTCGTCCTTGCCGCCCATGGACAACGGGACCTTGTAGAAAATTTCCCGTTCATCGCTGATTTCCATGGACAGACCACAGTGATAGCAACAACCATGTTGATTCCTCCAAATCTTCTTAAACCGCCCTGACAACCGCTTCATGCCGTTTTGAAATTTCCGGCGTGTAAAATACTCGGTATCCAGGTATGGGTTCGCATCCATTCGTATTTTAGTGTGACGGATGATTGGCACTTCACCCAACCGCATAAGCTCTTCCTTCCCCGTGGTAAACACCCAATTTTTCAGTTCTTTGCGGTGCCAGTAATTGGAAGTTATCCACCGGCGATTCTTCTTGGGATGCCGCCGTTTTGCCCACCGCCATAGCATTTCGTAGAGGATATGGTCAGCGCGGGAGAACACATCCTTCGCACAGACGGACTGATGATAGTTCGCCCATCCACGAAGCTGTTGGTTCAATTTGCGTATCAAATCCTCCTGTCTCCACGCTTTACCACGACTGAGAACTGTTTCATGCAGACTGACATTCAGAGCCTTGACAGACTTCCTGGATGGTTTTACAATAAGTTTACCCTTAAATTTTCGGAATGTCCATCCCAGCATGTCAAAGCCATCGTCAATGTGGGTAATCAGCGTCTTTTCTTCCGACAGTTCCAAACCTCTGGATTCCAGAAAATCACGAATCAGCATTTTGGCTTCTTCTGCAATTTCCCGCGTTGCCGCTGTCACGATGAAATCATCGGCATACCGTACCAGATTCACCTTATGGGCATTCTTAAAACGCAAATCGACTTTGCCCAGCCTATTTGTATGGAAGCGGTCAGAGAGAATTTTCTGCATTCCATCCAGCGTCATGTTCGCCAAAATCGGTGAGATAACGCCACCCTGGGGAGTACCCTCCTCGGTAGGAAACAGTTCATCGCGGAAAATAAATCCCGCTTTCAGGAACTGCTTCAGTACAGATTTGTCCATAGGAATATGTTCAATCAACCAATCATGACTGATGTGGTCAAAGCATCCCCTGATGTCACCCTCCAGTACCCATTGCGGAGAAGTTTTCCGGCTGAGTGCCGTAAAAATGTACTCACAGGCATCATGCGCGCTCCGCCCCTTACGCAAACCAAAGGACTTTGCGGCCGCTGCTGTTTCAGACACAGGGTCCAAAGCCAGCGCATAGAGCGCCTGCATTGCCCGGTCATACATACAGGGGATGCCAAGAGGCCGCTTTGCCTTTTTGCCCGGTTTCTCAATATATACCCGGCGGAGTGGTTTCGCCTTATACCCTTTGTCCGTGAGCGCCAATGCGCCGCGCATTTTGGAAGCGGGAGTTTTCCACAATTCCTTATCAATACCCGGCGTATTCTTGCCCTTATTGGTCGTCACTTTCCTGACAGCCAGCACTTTTGCATAGAATGAATGCGTTAAAAGATATTGCAGTCGTTTCACTGTATTCCATTTCTTTTCCTGGGTCGCCTTAGCAATCCTGGCTTGCAGCCTACTAACAACGGCTTCCGCCTTCTTCCAGTCAATGGTTTTCCACTGGCGTTCCAGCGATGCCGCGTCCGGTAACCTCTCGGAATTTTTACATCCCGCCGTTGAAGTATTACCGTTCATAAGTTTACCTCCATTTTTTGCCACGAAACACCTTGGGACAAGTCAGCACCCTTTCAGGTCAGGGCAAATTTTGAACCCCTGTCCCGCTCCATTACAGAGCGGGCGTTCGCTTTTTATCCCGTTCCTCTACCCTCTGCGCTATTTCTTCCCCTTGCGGGGTCGATACCTCCCAACGGAGGGACGCATAGGGTTTACCACGTTCCACGCAACAAATAATCGTGTGTGTTTTAGGAGCCATCTATGAGCCGGGAGGGCTGTGTCCATTTGTCAAAAGTACAAGACAATCCTCTTGACCGCCTCCTCACCTTTTTGGTTTAGGCGTATCAGCCTGATTTCGCCTATTCAACATAACGACCCTTGTGATGATTCACATTACATTCTCCATGACACACTTATCCTGGCAGTACGGCTGTGTTAGGCTCACAGCTTTCCCACGTTGTCCCGTGAGTTTCCAACCCAAGCGTTACCACTTACGCAGGTCACGGTAGGATTACCCCAAATGGATAGGGCAGCTTCTTAGGCAATTTGTTGCGCGACCTCGTGTCGCAGGTCCTGCGTATTATCGACTATGATCTCCGCGCCCTCCTTGCCATAGTTTTTTTCCAACTGAGCCAAACTCTGAATGATCGGGACGAGCGTCAGCTTCCGGGAACGGCCAGCAGAAAACAATGGTAGAATGTCAAAGGGTGGCATGGTTCCCAGCTCATCACAAAACAGCACAACCCGATTCTTCAGTTTGCCTCCATTCTCATCTGCAACTGCAAACAGTTCGCGGGACAGGTTCTGAATCATGAGACCAGCCATAAAATTCTTGCTGGGATCTTCTTCGGGTAGGATCAGGAAGATGGCAGATTTTTTGCTGGCAAAACTCTCCGCGTCAATGCTACTCTCAAAGCACAGCACCTGCTCAAGCTCGCTGTCCAGGAAGGCATTCAGCCTGGACAGCACGGTGGACAGTACAGAAGCCATCGCTTGCTCCGAGGTATTCAATGCCGCTCCGGCGAACCAGCGGGCCTTGTGTTCGGACGGGAGCCTGTTCATGAGTACCTGGAATTGACTCTTGCCTTTGTCAGCTCCGGCAGCGGGTTCCAGAAGATCCTGCACGAGCTTAAACACAGAGACGATGTGCCGCCGTTCCCTCATCTTACCCTCGATTTCCTTGGGCGGCAAAAACTCTGCCAGCAGAAGGATCACAGAGGTTAGAAGGCCCTCGGCAGAATCGTAGAAAAACGCATTCTGCCCGCGGCTGGCATTGTCACCATCCGGGCTGATAATTGTTTTGGCAAGGATTTTTGCATACTTCTCCGCTTTGGCCTTTGCGGCAATATTGGTTGGATCTTTTTCTGAAATGTCTACATAATGGTTGACAAGGGCGAGAAAATTGTTTCCGTCAGACCTTGTGGGGTTACGAAGATCAATTACCGCAACCTGATATCCATAGCACTCCTTCGCAATAGTTCCATAGTTCCGGGCGAGATCCCCTTTCGTATCTAGGGCTAGATAGCTCATCCCGCTGGCGCAGGCGTACTCCAAATTGGGATACAGGAAGAACGCCGTCTTACCAACGCCGCTGGCACCGATCATCAGGCAATGGATATCATCGCTGTCTATCAGAGCGGTGACCTTCCCCTTCGGCCCGATGGAGCCGAGGATCAGCCCCTGCGCTTTTGGCAGATCCTTGCCCTTTCGCCATTCCTCTGGCTTGAACAGCACCCGTGTATAGGTCTGCGAAATTTCTTTCGGCGTGGCCCAGCGGGCAGTTCCATGTTGCCCGTTGCCCACGACCTTGCTCTTGATGTTCAGCGATCCGCTGTCGGAGAAGTGCGTAGCCACAGCCAGCAGCAAAAGCACGCCACCTGCCACTACGATCAAGAAAATTACTTGTGGTTCCATAACTACCCCATTTCCATACTAAAATTTTGAGTTGGTTCCGGCTGAGAGGTCAAGTCATCGTTCCAGTCCTTATGCTCGGGTTTGAGGATACCGATCTGGCTGTATCCCTTCTCCTGCAATGTATCTACAAGTCTTGCGGTGGCTTTCATCCCCGCCGCGTCATTGTCCAGGCAGAGCGCTATCTTTTGCAGCGTGGGATTCTGCTCCAGCATCCACAGCATGGCGTGTTTGGACACTCCGCAGAGAGCAACATAGCTGTGATCTCGCCACCCGCCTGGATAGATAGAGACAAAGGACAGCAGATCAACCGGAGCTTCAAAAACATAAAGCCGGTCACTGGTTCCGCAATGATGAAAACTGTAGCGAGGATCGCAACTGGATACATTCCGTTTGAAGCCCTCGCCAAATGTGTACAGTCCACGCTTATGTGCGTGACGCGCAACGCCGTGTTCGTCTTTCCCGATGAACACGGCGTTGTGATGCTCTCTGGAACCATCTTTGGACAGTTCCGCGCTTTCGTAAATCAGCTTTGCGTGAACAAAAGTATCCAGTACCTCCCGGCTAATGCCGCGATGCTGGAGCAGATAAGCGTACATCCGCCGCATATTAGGACTGGCTGGCGGCAGAGCAAAGGGCTTCTTTTCTTCCTGCTTCTGCTGCACGGTAGGTTCACAGACTCTTCCTTGTTCTCCACCGAGCAGTTGAGAGACAGCTTCCGGATAGGTCAGTCCATAGAACTTTTGCATAAAAGAAATCGGCCCGCCGCCCTTTTCCTCCGCATGGTCATACCAGCGATTGCCCCGCACGGTGACACTGTGATCACTGGTGAGACGCTTTTCATGACCGCAGGGGATCAGCTTCTCGCCTTGGCGCAGCAGGAACTGCTCCAGATCCACTTCCCCGGCCTGACGCTTCTGAATATCCGTAAAATGAACATAAGGAATTTTTACCAACTCCTCTCCTTGAAATTCCATCGGGCGTCTGCTATACTGTTTTCTCGAGGGGATGGGTGGAGCGATGCAGGTTGTTGTTTTGAATGGGTCTTTGACCGAGGCTGAGCAAGCGGTCTATGTCCGGCAAGCCACAGCGGTGTACCCTGTGGGCATTATTGAGAAACTGTTTCTGGATGTGCAGGGAGATCATGTGGAAGTCCGCTGTGATCTCCACCGTTTTCGCAATCTGCGGAAGATGGGCGGTTACTGCATCGGAGAACCGTCCGGCTGGAACTACGCCAAGCAGGCGGAGCTTCGGGATACGGTTCCCAATCCAATCGACCTATAATTCAGCTATGAACAATCATGAATTGACGGTTAAAGTCCATTCCTTCATGTATCGCCAGTGCAGGAGCAAAGGTTACGCGACTGCGGTGGATGTGCTGATGGACATTGGCGTACTGCAAAAAGATAAATACGAGGACTGGCGCTTCGGGCATATTCCATACCTGGAGCGCGTCTGTACGATCAACCTCAGCAAGCTCTCCACCATCCGGCACCAGATGCGTGTCTACGCACAGAAGGCGGGGTTGAAGCCATCTTTCTGCTACTACAAGCAGTGGGGAGCGAAAAAGAAAGGCGGTCAGGGCCGCAAGCCTGTAATTCCGTTGCGATTCAGCAAATATGGCAAACCTGAGATCGAAAAGCAGTATGCAACGCATTTTGTGGATGCGAAGCGGGTTGCTGAACTCAGGGCAAAGCAGGACGGGGATGCCGGTTCCACTGACAACTCTGGCACATAGTTTCCACTACCATAATTTTGAGGAGTGCTGCGATATGAAAAAAGAAATCGAGGTATTTGATTACGCAAAGGAGATTGTCTCCGCAATCCCCAAGGGCGTTCTGCTGACCACTAAGAGTGGTGGGAAGGTGGACACCATGACCATTGGCTGGGGAACTTTGGGCGTAGAATGGGCACTGCCCATCTTCACGGTGTTCGTCCGCGAGGGCCGCTTCACCAGAGAGCAGCTGGACGCCAGTATGGAGTTCACCATCAACGTCCCCTACGGAGATTTTGACAAGAAGATCCTGGGCTATTGCGGCACAAGATCAGGCCGGGATACTGACAAGATTTCGGATTTGAATCTCACCCTGGTTGACCCCGAGATCATAAAAACCCCCGGTATCAAGGAGCTGCCGCTGACACTGGAGTGCAAAGTGCTGTACCGCCAGATGCAGGATAAGAACGCCATCCCGGAGTTCATTCGGGAAAAGATGTATCCGGAGGATGTAGACAGCTCCGCTCCCGGCGCGAACCGCGACTACCACATTGCGTACTATGGTCAGATCGTAAAGGCGTATATCATCCAGTAAATTTTCTCCAATATGAAACGGGCCTCCAGCGCAAAATGTCAAGGGAGAATACCTATGGAATACATCTGGTACATCATTGCCGCTTTGGGCGCGGGGATTGGGACAGGGCTGGTGGGACTGTCCGCCGCCACGGTGATGGTGCCCATCCTGATTGTACTCTGCCCCTCCTTTTCCGGAGAGACCGGCGCGTATCAGGCCACCGCTATTGCCCTGGCCTCTGACATCCTGGGGTCCGCCGTGACCACGGCAACTTACATTAAGCATAAAAACATTGATCTGCGCCGGGGATGGATCATGCTGGTTTGCATCATTGGGATGTGTACCCTGGGCAGCTTTGCCGCATGGAAAGCGGGAAACATAGTGCTGGGTGGTTTTACGCTCATCCTGACTTTCTGCATTGGCATCCGGTTTCTGGTCAAGCCTACCACGGAGCGGGAGCAATCGGTTGGTAAGGGTTCCACGTTGGATTGGAAGGGAGTGGCTGTCTCGCTCTTCTTCGGCCTGACGATTGGCTTTGGGACGGGCTTTGTCGGTTCCGGCGGCGGTATGATGATGCTGGTGGTGTTCACCGCGTTTCTGGGCATGGAATTGAAATCCGCTGTCGGCACCAGCACCTTTATCATGACTTCTACCGCGCTCATCGCTTCGGTAAGCCATATCCTCATCCACCCGGCCATTTTGCTGGAACGCTGGCCGGTACTGCTTCTGTGTATCACTGTGGCAATAGCGGCTTCCCTGGTTTCCGCCCGGTTTGCCAACCGTGTGGACAGCCGCACGGTCGGACTGGTTACCGGCGTGGTACTTACAGTGCTGGGCGCGGCACTTATCCTACTCCACTATTGGCATCTCATTGCAACACAGCCGCTGACCCACAGTGTACTTCGCTGCGTGGGCGTGTTCTGCGTATACATCATCGTTGCTGCATCTTTGGCACTCCTTCTCCGGAAATTTGCCAGGGTACCATCTTATGTGTTCCGCAAGATCCTCCACCTGATCGCTTTTACCGCGCTGATCGTCATGCAATCAACTGCGGGTCGGTGGTATATCGCATCCCTGACCGCGCTGATTTTTGCCGCGGTGGTATACCCTGTCTTATGTGCCTTCGAGGGACGTCCGTGGTTTGATCAACTGTTTGTTCAAAAGGGGACAGGAGAAATCAAGAAGAGCCTGCTCCTGCTTTTCCTGATGGATGCCGCTCTGATTGCACTATGCTGGGGCGGATGGAACAAACCGTATATTGCCGTCACTTCCATCATCGTATGGGGGACCGGGGATGCCGCCGCCGCTTTAGTCGGAAAAAGATTTGGAACACATCATATCCATATCCCCCATGCGGACCCGTTGAAAACCTGGGAAGGCACCGGCGCTATGGTGGTAACTGCGTTCCTTCTGACGGTTGTCACGTTGCTGCTCTCAACGGAGATCCCGTTTGTATTCTGTTTACTGACCGCCGTTATTGTCGCACCTGTTTCCGCGGCAGCTGAACTTTTTTCTCACAACGGAAACGATACCGTCAGCGTTCCGGTAACGATTGCTGCCACACTATTTCTTCTATCGCTTTTTACGTTATAAACGATATTGCGCATAGCGGTGTATTAGCGGTGGAGTTTTCCGGGCATCATGCTCCGATAGTATCTCCGCTCACTGGCTCGTTTGTTGAGCCGCCTGTCCCGCTCAACGATCTCGCATTTGGTACAGCGGAAACCGCTGCCGTTAAAAATCGTGCCGCAGCATATACACACATGCCGCGGCACGATCTCTTCACGTTCACACTCACACAGCGCGGCAACTTCCCGCCATGGAACCTCCCACCACGCAGCGGCCTCCACGGTGGCCTGCTCCCAGTTGGGTGCGTCAACGACAGCCATTCCGCATTCCGGATGGCGCACCCACCAGAGGTGCTGGGGAGGCACTTTCTTTGCTGTTGGCATCGTGAACCTCCAATCATGATAGTTTTGGCGCATGGTCATCTGGCTTGTGACCGTGCGCAATTTTCTTCTCCCTAAGTTTTCGCAGCAACTTGCGGTCAGTGTGATATACCGGCATAAACGGCTGCGGCTGCTCTTGGAAGATACGTCCCATGTGGTGCAGGAGGCGGGTTGCAGAATTGAGCAGCAGGGCAGAGGAATGATTTTCGTACCTCTGTCCTACTGATATATGTGGAGGCATTGGCGCAGAAATATTGTCACCACTTTGCTCCAATTCACTTCCTAATCGAACCGCTTCCTGAATCACAATATTTTTGATCCGCTTGAACTCCTTCTGCTGCGACAGCGGGATACGGTCCGGCAGATCATCTTTGTATGTCCGCAGGACCTCCTCCCGCAGCTCATACCAGAGACTGTAAGCGGCAGCAACGCGCTCGTCCCGCTCTAGCTCGTCCACGATCTCATCCACCAATGCTTTCAACTGCGGACGCAGATAGCCGTACTGCTTTTTACCGGAAGTAGTTTTAAGCTGCCGGGACAATTCCAGCATAAGCTGTGCAATGCGCTCATTGTTCAGTGCGCCATCCTGCATCTGCTGGATCAACTGCCGCAGAGTTTTCTGTGCATCCTGGTTGAGCGAGTCCCTGCGCTGAGTTTGCTTGGCATAGACCTCGGTCAGTTCCTGACGGAATATCTCTTTTGCCAAACCGGACTTGATCTTCTCAATACCCTTCTCAGTAAGAAACCCCGATTTCCCATCTGCACTGTAGCAGACCATATGCACGTGCGGGTGAGTCCCCTCATCATGGAACGCAGCATACCACCTGAACTGTTCCCACGGGATCTTCATTGCTTCTGCCATCTCCATCGCATAGGACGACAAAAGCCCCTTCCATTTCTGCGCATCATCGTATCCCAGCCGCGCAGCATCCTCTCTCCGCAAGGAAATGATCGGCAGCCAGACCACGCCCGAATGATTTGCAACTTCTTTCTGAACCTTGGACAGCACCAGCGCGTCATCGTTTCCGCTGAACAAGCCATGAGAACCGAATCGCTGTGCGCGTGGGCGCTTGGCGATGTATTCCAGGTAGTTTTCCTTCTTGGCGATCTGGTCGAGGTTGTCCTCTATTGCGCGGGTTATAAACTCAGACGCACTCTGCTGTGTAGGCGATTTGATGTAGTCGGCATATTCGAACGATCCCTTGCTCAGAGGAAACTCCCGCACCAACATTTCCACCATCTTGACCTGCTTCTCTGTCGCAGTCTGGCCCGCTTTCTCAGGCGCAATGCACTGGACGCCATCGCGGGTAGCAACATAGGAAACCAAGTTTCCGAGGTGTGCCGCCGCTTTCGCTGTGCCTCCTTTGATGTGGGGACACTTGAATATGATCCGAGGCATGACCGATTATTCGCCGCGCTGATACCTGACCGCATCTGCGAACGTGATGCAGCCGATGGTTTTCTTGACCTCCTGGATACACCGTCCGCGCATCTGGGCCAGCACTTCCGGGTCAACGTCCAATTCGGAGGCGAGGACGTTCATCATCATATCGAGTTCTACCGCCAGCTTGAACAGTAACCGGCAGATATGGTTTTCCGTGTCCTGGATTGTGCCGCGCACCGCCGCAGCCAGCGAGGGCGGCAGGAATCGCAAGCAGTCTTCCGCAGAGAGATACCCGACATAAAATTCCACAGCGTGTTCCACGAACTCATTGAGCGTCGTGCAGTTATCTTTTTGGGCGTACTCACCAATCAGCCGGTGTGTCTCTGGAGTCAGCCGCAGGTGGAGACGCACTTTATCAGACATTGTTTTATTCATCTCCTTCTGGTTTAATTTTTTGAGAGGCGCCAGCCCGGAGCCAGCGAAAGCCTTTAAAAACGGGCGATTTGTGGAGAGGAGGCGCCGCCAGTGGCGCCGGGCCTCGAAAATGGCGCCGGGGCCGAAACCCCGGAACCCGTTGTCCCGCCCCGCATTGCGGGGCGGTGTGACCTGCGGTGGCAGCCGAAAAGGCGCCACCGCTTTTTCCTGCACCGAAATCGCACCCCGCCCCCGCTGTGTCCCAACGGTTTCAGCGGTTTTAACATTCCTGCGCACACCGGCCCAAAAACCGCGAACGCAGGCTTTGGGGGACTGGGTGGGGCTGGGATGCCACCGAGGCGGGAAAGCCCCCGCAAACGGCCTCACAGGGGCAAACGGCGGGGAACGGTGGCGGGAGGGCCTCTTGCTGTTCCCACCATCATGCTACACGGACATTTCCGGCGCGGCAGACGGAGTCATATCCTCTGCCATCAGCTGGGCGCTGTACTCCGCCAGAGCCTGTCCTGTCTGCTGCTGGCAGTAGTCCTCCATCTTCCGCAGGAGAACCACCTTCTCGGCGGCATTGAGGGAATAGGCCAGCTCATCCACTCCGCCGTCCCCATGGTGGAACACGACTTCCAGGCTGTCACATACCTGACCGCTGTCCATATCGTAGTTGGCGTAGAGGTTGACCCAGCAGTCATTTTCGTCCGCGCCGAAGCGTGTGCCGAACACGGCATCCACATCAAAGCTGCTCTCGAGGTAGAAGTTGAGCCGGTGACCGTCCATCTCGCAGATCTCCTCCGCCAGAGAAACCTCCCGTGCGGAGAGGTGACCGGCAGAGGCGATCTCCCTCCCATTCAACTTCTCCATCAGACGCTTCCACCGGTCTCCCGTTGGGAGCCACTCTTTGCGGAAGGCGTGATAGGCGGCGGTGGATACATCGTCCATGGAGAAGGATCTCCAGCCGTCCGTGGCGTGGACAACGGAGAATTCCCGCCGGTCAAAATCCAGTTCGAACGCCCCGGTGACCTTGCCGGCGTTCTCCATGCGCAGCTCCACCAGCTGATCGAACCGTTCAGCGCTGATCTGCTCCCGCTTTGGGAACAGCTCCGGGAACGATCCCTTCTCCGCTCCTGGCTCCTGGCGAAGATACCGCCGCAGATACCGGGCGGCGTCCAGCAACTCCACACGCTGCTCCAGCTGGAAATATTCCTCCTGACCATGCGCTCTGACATGGAACGCGGAGAAGACCCGCGCGGCCTCAGCTTCTGCGGCCTGGGCAGCACGTTCCGTGTCGGCCTGCTGCCGAATCGCCTGCCGGGTCTCTAACAGCACCAACGCTTCGTACAGCTCATCGAATCTTTCACGCAGCTGTTTTTCTACGGAGGAGCCCTGTGCTGCCAGCACAGAGGAGAGCGCCCGAAACTCATTCTCGTAGAACCACAGCTCCATTTCGAGTTGCCGGCTCATACGCCGCCCTCCGGATTCTCACCAGGGGACGCAGACCGTCCGGGCCTGGGCGGCCTTGCCGGAGCAGAGATGCTCTCGATGTATTCCCGCGTTTGAGCGGGGACGTATTTTTCATAGATCTTGTTGACGCAGTCCTCCAGTTCCGCCTCCATGGTGGTGTCCTTCCTCCCGGCGTAGAACTGGATGGCCCGCAGCTTCTCGGCGTCCACCTGGACGCTGACGGTTATTTTTCGCATCATGTCCTCCCTTCACATGGACCACATAGCCTGTTCCGCTTCCTGGTGCGCGGCAAAGCCCTCACAGAACCGCTCCATCTCCTGCACCTCCACGCCGGAGATCACGATCTCCACCCCGTGTGGGCCGCAGCTGATCCCGTCCACCTTAGCGTTCAGCAGAGCCGCATAGTCCTCCTGTCCTGTGGAGGTCAACTGTCCGAGATCCTCCAGTGGGATCACCAGAGCCGCGCCGCTCTCATGTACCACACTGACAAAGGAACGGTCGCCCCATTGAACCGGGACATCCCGGAGCAGAGCGTCCCCGCCCAGCATACAGTCCAGCATCCGGGCGATCATTCCATCCCGGTAGGTATAGTCATCTGCCCTCAAAAAATCATCGCTGCTCAGTTGGACAGCGGAGAGGGCTTTGCTGTAAGCGGCAAGGATCGTGTCCTCCGCCGCGCCGTACCGGAAAAAGTGCCCGCCGTAATCGCCGATGTAACAGGTAACACGCTCCGATTCCGGAATTCGGTACAGCTCTTCGTAGGTCGCAATCAGCTCCGGCGTCCTGCTATTGGTCAGGGGATTGTTCTTGTTTTTCACGCGAGTACCCTCCAATCAAAACACATGAAATTCCCACTGGGTGGGTTCATCCGGACTTCCGTAGGACGGCATCGGCTGGTCGAACCGCCCGGCGTAGTAGTCCATGTCCTCACCGGTGAGAGAGCAGAAGTCCCCATCGTCCGATCCCACAATGAGGAACGTCCCGGCGATGGTATCTCCGCCCACCATCCTGTTGGCGGGGAGGCCGGTCAGCTTGCCCTCCTCATTGCAGACCAGCGCTGCGTTGGCGTCCAGTCCCACTACCTCGATGTATCCGCCCACCGCCGCCTGAAACGCCTCCAGAGTGTTGGGCATGGTCACGGCCTCCGGCGCTTTTCCCGGCTCGACCTTCAGCGCACAGATCTGCTCGCAGGCAGGGATGTGCAGCTGCTTGGCACCTATAACCCGGATACCGGGCTGCTTCAGGAAGCGGTCTCCAGCCTCCCGCATGATGCCGAGGTCAAAGTCGGTGGCATCCACTGTCCTCAATGCGGAATCCACCCCGCGCCCGACATAAACCGTGCAGATGGACGGCCACTCCGAAATCTCTGGGTGCTGCCGGGCCATCCGTTTATACAGTTCGGTCTCCTTGATCGCATCCGCATCCATGACCGCGCCAGGCACGAAATCGCTTTCGCAGGGGCCGCGATCCCCGCCCAACAGGACACGGGTGAACCGGATGGGCATCTGTGCGGTCATGTGCAGGAGGGTGTTTTCCACCTGCTGACGGGTGCGGAAGAGGCCGTTGCCGGTGAATCCCCAATTGCGATATGCGGCCATGTCCCCCAGCAGATCCCCGACCACCCCGACCTGCCGCCTCCGGTCATCCCCGGTGGCTTCCAGCGCGGAAACGTAGCGGCTCAGATCACGGATCAGCGCGGCCTGCTCTTTCAGCGGGAGCATCTCCACTGCGGCACACCCTCGGGCGGCCTCCAGCTGCTGGTCGTACTGGTCCATCCACTTGGAGGCGGGCGTCAGCCCCTCCAGCCGCGCCATGCCCTGGAGGATGGCGTCTGTCCAGAACCGCCTCAGTTCCGCTGGGGGCGGCGTTCCCTCCGGTTGATGCCGCTCCGTTCCGGACTGCCGCTCGACAGCATAGGCCGTGAGGCGTTCCGCTGTGAGCGGGATGTTGAATCTGTCCATTTTATTCCCTCCTCATCACATCACAGGCCCTATGACCTGTTCTGCCTCCTCGTGCGCTTCACAGGCAAGATCGAAGGGCTCCGCTTTGCGCTCCTGGGAGAGCTGAGGGATATCATCGACAGCCTGCTCCTCCAGATTTTTGCAGTAGTCCAGGTAGTACACGGTATCGATGCAGTCTCCGATCAGCTCCACCTCGGCCACCTCCGGACGGCGTGCCATAGCGTCCAGCAGCATGGTGTCCAGCCCGCTGCCCTCCCGGATGGTCAGGCCCAGTTTTTCCTCCAGCTCCTCGAAGTAGACGCACCAATTTCCACTGCCAGTGTTCTCGACGCCCTGCCGGACAATGAAATCCGCCGCCCGATCCATCTCCGCGTTGACGATGTCCCGCATGCCAGGGATGTAAGCGGCGAGACGGGGATAGTCATACCCGGCGGCATCAATCAGAATGCCGTCATTGCTGTTCGGCCCCAGTGCCAGCAGGCAGTGCAGAATACCATCCCTGCTGTACATACAGCTTTTGTTCTCTGTGATGAACGGCTGTTTCTCCATAGGGGTGATCTTCAGCTTGCAGAATTCCTCATGGGTCAGTTCCACGACTTTTTCGATCTGGCAGTCGTCCATCTGGAAGTTGCCCGGTTTCTCTACAAAATTTGCCTTGAATTTCACATCATTTCCCTCCTCTGTATTTAGGGCAGATAGCTTCTCGGATTCGTCCGCTCCCCATTGACGCGCACCTCGAAATGAAGGTGCGGCCCGGTAGACCGCCCGGTGGAGCCGGACAGGGACACGATATCTCCGGCCTGGACCGTCTGCCCTACCGACACCAGCAGCTTGGAGTTGTGGGCGTACAGTGTGGACAGCCCGCCGCCATGGTCGATCATGACATAGTAGCCGTAGCTGTTACTGTACTGGGAGACGGTTACCGTCCCCGGCAGGGCGGCTCGGACGGAGGTCCCGGTGGGAACCGCCAGATCCATACCGCTGTGACCCTTGGTCTGTCCCGTGAACGGATCTTTCCGGTAGCCGAACTCGGAGGTGACGATGTTCCGCCAGTTCTCGCCTACCGGGGAGCAGAATCCGTCCGCGCCGATGAACGGCACATCCGTCCCGCCGATCCCTGCTCCGCCGGAGTAGCCGTAGCGGATCAGGTTGTAGACGCTGTCTGCGTTGGCCTGCTGGTCATCGGTGATCGTGATCCCCATTGCAGACGCAATATTGTGATATACGGTGTTCAGATCATCTACCAGGATCGCCGCAGTGTACGCCTCCTCCAGAGCTTCCTCCTCTCCCGCCTCATTGGTCACGGTGACGGTGCGGGTACGGTCTTCGTAGGTGACGAAACAGTCCGCAAAGGCTGGCGCATCCCCATGGCTCTCCGCGCCGAAGTACAGAGCATAAAAAATCGCCTTGACTCGCGTGCCGTCAAGGCTCTTTCCCTCCTCTGTCATTCCGTTGATTTCCAGGATGCAGCTGTCCAGCAGAGCGAAGCTGCCGCGCATGTCCTCAATACAGGCCGCGTACTCCGGCGGGGTGTTGGCGGGCAGCGTTCCGCCGTTGAAGCACAGTTCGGCCACCGAGGCGTTGTGGCTGGAAGCGCCGGAACCCAGGGAGCAAAGCAGCGCCAGCAGCAGGATCACCGGAGAGAGGATGGCAACGATGATCCAGCCGACGCCTTTCCTGCCGCGCTCATCCGAAAGAACGACCGCCGCAGCTTTGATGAGAGCGGGGTTAGGCAAGGGTCATCCCTCCCTGTTCGGGCGCGGACTCCTGCTGCGGGGACTGCAATTCCTGCCAGTGATCGGCAAGAGCCCGGAGGGTTTCCTCATGCCCGCCGCCTCGATGCTCCGCCCACTGCCGGTACTTCTCGAAGTCCATGCCGTTGTCCAACAGCAGTTTGGCTGTATCCACAGCATCATTCTGCACACAGGCGTGGAGCGCACTGTAATCGTGGAGCTCGACCCACATCCGCTTTTCCAGAAGGCTCTCCGCCATCCAACTGTCGCGGCCTTCGTAGGTCAGCATGTGCAGCGTCCTCGCGGAGCTGCCACCCCCGGTGATCCCCTTCTCCACCAGCTCTGACATGGTACGGTAGTCGTGATCCATAGCGAACTGCTCCAGCAGCCGGGAGGGGGCGGCGGCGATCTGCTCACTGCTACACTGGTGGACGATCTCCTTGGCAATGTATCGGTGATCCAGATACGCATAGCTTGCCATTTCACCGTGGAAGGACGGTTCCAGATCTGCAACGCAGAACTGCGCCCGCTCCGTCATAAACAGGACTTTCTCTGGATCGTTGATGTCGATGGTCTTCTTGCAGGCTTCGCAATACAGGCCGTAGTCGATATTGCACCTGTCCTGCATCAGCAGCTCCGTCATCTTCCGGCCAACGGCCCCCGGACGGCCCGCCGCCTCCGGCAGAAGCTGCTCCTGCTGATACGGCACTCTGCCGGCGTACTTCTTGAAATCTTCCAGATTCCCGTCCCGAATCGCCAGCACTGCCTTATCGTAGTCGCTCATCCGCAGGGGACGCATCCCTACCTCGTTGATGTACTCGGTGATGCTCCCGGTCATGCGGCGCAGGAGCTGCTCCGTCCGGGACATGGCATTCTCCTGGCGCTCCCGCTGCTCAATCAGCGCATCAATAATGGTACGCTGCTCCTGCTGGCTCAGATGTACCACCGTGCCGCCGGTATCCTCCTCCACACCGCCAAGCTTCATATACCGGGCATGGGTGGCGTGGTCGCCGTGAAATGCTTTGGTGATGGCGGAGGCGATGAGAAACATCCGGTCAAGGTCGTTCCCGTTCTCGCCCAGGGTTTTGCCGGTAATGAAGCTCTTGGTAAAGGACTGCTTCTGGTCTTCGTCATACCACTTGAGATAAACGTCCAGATATACTCCCTCACTGCCGCCGTAGTCCGTGGCGCAGAAAATATCCGCGTCCTTGGGAATCTCCCGGCCATTTTCCCAATGGCTGTCCATGAGAAAATACTCGTCCGGGAGATAGCCGGTACTCTCCAGCCAGTGCTTCAGTTCCTCGAATACCTCCTGGGCTGACCGCTGGCCGGCGTATTTCATCTGGCGGGGATTGTCTGCGGAGGGTTTCCATTTTTCAAACTCAATAATCTCCATTTTGTCCTCCTTATCCGTCATAGCAGCCGCATGGCATATCTGTTTCGGGGAACATACTACAAAATGCGGTCTGATTTTTATCCGCCTCCACAAAGTCCTGCCATGACCAGCTGCGCCCCAAGCCCTTGACGCTGGTGAGATTGGGCATAGCGTTGTCCTCTATGGCGATAGCCCGGTCATAGAGATCCCGGTGCTGGTGGTACAGCGTCCGGATCTCCCGGCGCTTCATCGCGGGACAGAAAAAGCAGGAAGATTTCCCCGGCAGCGGCGGTCCGGCTTCCCGGATCGCCGCGAGGCAGTCCTCCCGCTCCCAGCCCCAGTCGATAAGGGGGTACTCTTTTCTGTACTTGGTGTCCTGGATGTCGTAGACCAGTGCGTGGTCCCGCCGCCGTTCCTCTCCGGCGTCGTAACCGATGTATTTGACCACCTTCTCCCCTCTGGCCCATACCTCCCGGCAGGGCGGGTAATTGTTGCAGAATTTGTCCTGTGGACCGATTTTGTGCTTGAGGGAGCACTTTTTATAGCCGTAGGCCAGGGCTGGAAGTGTTCCGGAGTGGAGGCATTCCTGCTCCAGTGTCAGCCGGTCACCGTTCTTGTCGGTGTACTCCACTACTGTGATCTGCGGCATTCCGTGGTCTTTGAGCCACTGGTTCATGATGGGCAAATAGGCGTATGTGCTGGGCAGCTCACCGCCAGTGTCCGCAAACAGAATCAGGTCGATAGGGATGCCGCGCTGGTGCAGACTGACCAGGAGCGCGGTGCTGTTGACTCCACCACCATAGGCCAGTACGCCGAGAGTTCGTGCCATCACCGACCACCCGCCTCTCCGAACAGCTTCTTCTTGTACTCCGGTGCGATGACCTGGAGCAGATACCGCTCGTTGCCGCATTTGTAGAGACACACGCCCCGCTGCGGGAACCGGATCAGCTCGTATTCTGAATCCTCCAGCTGCAAATTGTCCATAAAAAAGCGCCGGTCGATAGAACCGGCGTTGAACAGGAACTGGTGTGTGGGGATAGAGAACAGCGGCTTGGTCAGCTCGGCGATGCCGGGGAGGGCGAAGTCCTCGATGTTCTGGCTTGCCAGCAGCACGGCGGAGTCCTTCTTCCGTACCCGCTTCATGAAGTTTCGGATGTACTCGATGGCGGTGGGATTAGAGAGGAAGAGGTAAAGCTCGTCAATCGAGGCCACCGTGCTGCCCTCGGTCAGCAGCTTGTCGCTGAGATAGGACAGGACGTTGAACAGCATGGCGTTCTTTACGCTGCCGCTGGCCTGGAGCAGTCCCTTCACGCCGAAGACCAGGAACCGGCTGGACGTGATGTTGGTGGGGCCGTTGAAAAATTTGCTTTCGGCACCCTTGCACATGGAGTGCAGGCCCAGCAACACCTCCTGGAGCAGATCCTTGGGATACAGAGGACTCTTCTCCTCCGCGTAGTTCTGGTAGGCATCCTCAATCACCTTGTAGAGATCCGATAAAATCGGATAGTCCACCGGACGCAGCCGGGAGAAGTCCGTGTTGTTATTGATGCCCCACTTGTCGTACATCCGCTCCAGCATCAGCTCAATGGTGTCGATGTGCCGGTCCGTGAAGTCCTTGTAGGAGCGGAAGAAGTCCTTTAGGAAAGAGATGTGCTGGCTCAATCTGGATTGCTCCCGGAATGCGGCTGGGGCTTCTGGATCGTCCTCACCGTCAACGTCCCACACCTTGGGTTCCAAGGGGTTTATCCGATATTGCCCGGTCATGAGGTCAACGAAACAGCCGCCCAGGTTGGTGCAGAGCTCACCGGCCTCATGCTCCGGGTCCAGCCAGATCACCGATTTCCCGGATTCCAGCAGATTGCAGACCAGGAGCTTGAGCAGATAGCTCTTGCCCTGCCCGGAGTTGCCCAGAATGAGCATGCTGGCGTTGGTTTTGTCATCCGCCCGGCGGTCGAGGTCAACGATGATGTTGCTGCCGTACTTGTCCCTGCCGATGTAAAAGCCCTGGGGATCAGTCTTTCCGGAGTAGTTGTTGGGGTACAGATTCGCCACGGAGCTGGCGGGCAGGACCCGCTCGAACTGCGTCCCGAGGACATTGCGCCCCGCCGGATTGGCGGCGAGGAAGCCCTCCCGCTGCTTGAGCAGGAGCCTGTCCGCCGCCAGCTTGGAGCGCACCAGCTCGCTGGACACCTCGTCCCGCAGGGTCCGCAGGCTCTCCAGATCCCTTGCCGCCAGGTCAAAATATACCGCGCAGTGGATCAGCGGCTCGCGGTTACGGTGCATGGTGGTCACCAGCGTGGCCACATCCTGGAGGTTGGCCTCCGCCGTGACGCTCTGCTTCATATCATTGCTGTTGCCCCGCTCGAACCGGCTGCGGTTGGCGGCGTTCTGGATGATCTTCTGTTCCTCCGCCGCCGTCACCTGCCGGATGTAGACGGAGACCGTCACGCCACTGCGCTCCCCCAGATGGCTCAGGAGCGCCAGCTCCTCCGTGGCGGTGGGATAACCCCGCACCGCCATGGCGCAGTGGTAGGCCCCGCCCAGGATGTAATGGTCCGTATTGAATTTCACCGCCGCCGGAGCAATCGTGTCCAGGAAGTCCTTGGGCAGAGGCTCCGGTACTTTTTTCTTCTGCGATTTCTTAGCCATCTTCGCTCACCCACCTTTCACCGTCTATGGCATCGAAAATATCCGTGGTCACATCCTGCTGGTAGTAGACCGCCAGCAGCCGCATGAGATCCTGCTGATTCGCCTGCCGGACGAGGAAGCCCTGATCCCGGATGCTCTTCTCCAGCCGTGCGATCTGGCTGCGGGAGGGCTCCTCCTTCTGACGGTCCAGCTCGAAGACCATGGCGAACTCCCGCGCGGAGGCGGTCGCGGCCTGGATACTGTCCAGGTGGGCGGTGTCCTGCCGCAGCAGCTCCCGCAGGGCGGGGAGTTCCTCCCGCTCCATCCGCTGGCGGTACCAGTCCTTGTTTTGCTGGAAGGACTCGCGGGAGTCCAAAGCCAGCAGCCGCACCGACTCCACGCCCCGCAGCAGGTTTGTCAGAGCCATGACCTTGCCCCGGATACCCTCCGCGGAAAGTACTGAGAGATTGTCCGGCTGGACAAGAAAACAGACCAGCTCACTGCGGCCCACTTTTAGGCCGTTTTCCGTGAACTGGTCGATCCCCATGAGCTGCCGTGTGGACAGCAGCCGTTTCTGTTCTTTCTTCTGTTTTCTATTCAACGCGCGCCCTCCATTCGTAATACTGCTGGTTGAGAAACAGGAAGCAGACCGCATTGCGGAGGAAGTCCAGGATGCTGGCGTCCTCCATACGGATGCTGAGGAAAGCGTACAGCACCGTCAGCACCAGCGGCGGGAGGAACCCCCAGGAGGCCAGCGCCAGGACAGAGAAAATCAGTCCCACGCCGGCTATCGCCAGGTCTTTCAGCTCCCACAGCCACAATGTCGCTTTTGCGGTCAGGTTGTCAGGATAAATAAAGATAGTCCGCCACCTCCAATCACTCGGCTAAGATATAGATTTCTACAGGTATGTTTCGCTTTTTGCAGTTGTCGATCACATGCTTTGTTCCGCGCGATGCACCGTCCCAGAAGGCCAGGACAATGTCCGCATTTTCGATGATCGTAATATTGCGCTTCAGCGGAGCGCTTCTCCCGTACCGGTCATATTCCGGCAGATATTCTGTCAGCTTCAGCCCGTGCCGTTGGGCGTACTCTTTTGCGGAGGCATCCACGCCCCGCGCCCCTCCCGATATGATCTCAGTCGTATCCTTCGGAAGATAGTCCTCCAGATGCTCCACGCACAGCCCTCTTGATCCAATCACAGCCACTTTCATTGATGCCTTCTCCTCACAAAAGCAGATATACCGTGTATTCAATCCTGAATTATACCACACAATAGATATAAAATAAATACGCAATATATCTATGCAGAGGTGGTTCAGTGGCCGTGAAAAGTGTTTCGATCCGCATTGAGGAAGAAATGTTGGAGAAGTTGGGCTACGTGGCGGACTACGAGGGCCGTTCGGTCAACAGCCATGTCCTCGTTCTGATCCGGAGAAATATCAAACAATTTGAGGAAAAGTTCGGGCCAATCGAGGGCTCTATCGATCCTGCCGACAATGTAAAACCGCCGCGGAAGGGCTGAAAACGAGAGGGGACGGCAGCTTGCCGTCCTCTCACTGCGTCAATTCTCCGGGATGCCGATAGCGACCAGCGCCTCCAGGCACCAGATCCCATGCTGCTCCAGCGTTTTCATTAGGAACCTCTCGGCGGGATACAGGGCATCCAGCGCGGCAACCCGCCCCAGCGGGTGCATTTTGATGCCCAGCCCGGCGCAGTCCAGGAACATCTCCCCAGGTTGGCTGATATGCGGGTGGACGCTCGCCTCGCCCCAGTGGGGGAGCTGCGCTCTGTAGCTCCCGCTGAGAACCTTCCCGGTATGATCTTTCTGGGGCTTGTCATCCCACGTCAGCATGGCCGTCCTCCCCGCTTTCCGCTGCCGCCTGCTGCTCGGCCCTCTCCAGCTCCTGCTCGATGAGGCCGATGACGAAGTCCTTCTGGCTGAGCTTCTTCCCAGTGCGGCGCTTCTCCCGCTCCAGGTGCTCCTTGATGCGTCCAAACAATTCTTCTGACACTTGAAAGGCTAAGGTTTTGGTGAATTCCATTGGTTTGTCTCCTTTTTCGTAATAATTTGTGAGTAACTGTGTGATGTACGCGCTCAGTGGCTGTCCTGCCTTCTCCTGCTCCTCCCGGACCTTCGCGTGGAGGGAGACGGGGATCTGAGCGCAGAGATTTTTTTGAGGCTCCATGCCGCGCCGCTCCTTTCCTGAATTGCAAGGCCAAGTATACCCGAACCTGCGCCGCAAAGCTATGACCAAACCCAACGAAGATATTGCCGAAAACGAAGCAGAAGCAACAAGACTAAAGCCCTGCCCGCAGGACCAGCGCGATCCCCTGCATGAGATACTCCACGCACGGCACCGCGACACTGTTGCCGAGTGCCCGAAACCTTGCGGAGTCCGACGCACCGGGGAGGTCCGTCCATCCGGGAGGATACCCTTGGAGCAACTCGCATTCCAGCGGGAGCAGGCGGCGAATGAGCAGCATAGCGGGACTATTGTCATCCGGGTGGAGGACGAGATCCGTTGCGTCCTTGTGCTGTCTGGCGCTCTCCGTAGAGACCACATCGGATTTCAGAAATTTGTCCACCCGCTGTCTGGCGAAGACCGCGTGGTGGTCCGTAGCGGTCAGGGTGTAGGCAATCTCCATTTGGAAGCCAATCCCGTTTCCGCCGTTCTGAGGCTGGCGGTCGATAGTGTTGCCGGAGATGCAGATGGCCTCCGGCTCCTGCAGCACTAAACCGGTGTTGTTCCCTCCAGTCCCCATCCTGGCGGACATGGTCGGCGCAACGGACAGGGGGCCTTTGTACCGGGCATCAATGCCGTGATTTTCAAAGATCAAAGGCTGATGCCCTCCCGTCTGTGCCCGCAGGGTACCGGTCTGATCCATCGTGATGTCTATACGCTGCCCGCCCTGGTCATTCAGGCAGAGTACCGTAGGCATCATGCCGCCGCTTGGCGTTCCCTTCAATGTGGGGGCTATTTCCTCCTGGAAGCCGATGCTTCCGGCCTTGCTGCCGGCAGCGGCGGAAAATCCCGCGGTATAGACCAGCCCGTTGGGATTCCGTCCGCCGCCGCCATCCGCGCTTGCCAATGTCGGCGCGGTCCCCTCCGGGGTAAAGACGCGGGACTGCTGGGTATCCCGGGGAGTAAGGCACTCCTGTGCGATGAATGTCTGCTGTTTCATCCCTGGCTGGGCGCTGATGGCGGCGGACAGGTCATGCAGATCCCGTACCTCGTCCCGCTGGTTGGCGGCGAACGCCACCGACCGCCCGAATGCCCCCATCTCGTTTACCGCTGCCCATAAAAATTCAGAGGCCGTCATTCCAGGGGGTGGGCGGATGATCCTGGCCTGCATCTTCAGCGCCAGCTCCAGCTGGGGCGGCAGGGCTTTTCCCCGTTCCTCAGCCCTCCGCAGGATACCCAGGCAGGCTTTTCTGCTCAAATAGTATCTGGATGGGACAGAAGCCTGCAAAATCTGTGACAGCGAAGACTCTACGGCGCCTTTGGGGCACTCCGAAGTGTTCAGCTCCCCATACCGCCCAAGCCACACAGGATCGTACTCCCAGCACGGCCCCAGCATATTCCCAGCGCCCGGACGCAGGTCTAATAACATCAAGGTATGGTTCTTCAATCCGAATGAACGCCTCGATGACCTGCCGGAAGTCCGAGCCGGGGACGCCCTCCGACGAGCTGGAGAGGCATCCCGGCACGTTTTCCCACACGCAGAACCGGGGCCGAACATCGACACCTGTCCTTCCAAGTCGTTTATCTGCATCTCGCATCTCCTTAATGATCCGAATCTGTTCCATGAAAAGGCCGGAGCGGGCGCCGGCCAGACCAGCCCTCGCGCCGGCCACACTCAGTCCTGGCAGGGACTCCCCCCGCAGACGATGTCCACCGGCGGCAGCAGAGCGCCGTTCAGTTTGGTGATGTCCCCCATGTGGACCATGTCCGGGAAGTGGCGCTTGGTCACCTGAATGGGGAACGGCTCGATCTCGCTGGCCCACACCGGGCGGATGCCGTTGCGCACTGCCGCCAGCGGGAACCCACCGATGCCGTCAAACAGGGAGGCCATCGTCAGCTCAGTTCCATGTTCCATTTTGGTTTCTCCTCCTCCAGCGGCGCGGCGGTGTTTTCATACATATCATCGAACGGGCCGCGCCAGTCATTGAAGGCTTTGGCCGCCTCCCTGGCTTTCTCTTCGGAATCGAAAGCCAGGGGACGGCCATACCTGTCGCACCGCCATTTCACCGTCCGGCCCCACATGGAGTCCGGGCGGGTAGTGGCTGTTACGCCATATTTCATTGTCTGCATTCTCCTATGTCATTGTCATCGCAGAGGGCTGGGGCGCGGTCTGCTGCTCCAGCGCTGCCGTTTGCTGCGGCTCCTCCGGAATCAAGAATTCATCGAAGCCCATGCGCTCCAGCACTCTCCCGTACAGCCGGCGCTCGAACTGCCGGTACTCCGGCGTGGTCGTGTCCACTTCTCCCAGGGACGCGCTTTCATAAGTTGAGCCGGGAATGATCTCCCAGTCCACCGCGCCGAAGAGGTACGCTGTCAGATAGTCCATGAGCTGATGCCCGCTGGCCTCCTCGAACATACCTCGGGCATCCTCATAGGGAAACAGGCCCGTCACATCCATGCCGGACACCTCCTGTGCCATACGGTACAGGGTGAAGCCGCTCGGGTCCAGGCTGGCGGCGATGGCATCATAGAAGCGTTTCATGTCTTCCACGGTGGATAGCCTGGGCGGGAACTCCCGCAGCGCTTCCAGAAGCGCGTCTGATTTAGCGCTCAGGAACCGTATGGCGGAGTCCTTTTCGTCCACCATACAGACCATCTGAAAATCCCTGTCCTCTATCGTGTTGCGCAGTTGATCACATTCTTTCTGCCGCAGTTCCAACGCCTGATCCGCAAGCTTTAATTCATACTCGACCGTATCCAGCCGCGCGCGGAGATCCGGCGCTTCACGGAAGGTCTGGAGCGCGGCGCTGAGCCTGTCCCTCAGCCGCATACCATCATACCGAACTGTGCGGGGACCATAGACACCTCCATCCTCCGCACGGGGATGCGCAGCTGCTCGGCTTCGGCAATCTCCGCCTGCATCCCGCTGCTAACGGTGGGGCCAAAGGCCCACAGCTCGTCACACCGATAAAGGAGGGTCAGCCCCATCTCGATCCCCGCCTGCCGCTCCTCCGGGACGGAATCATCCAGCACAGCGGGATACAGCAAATGGGGCGCAAAAAAGGCGTGTCCGCTCTCCATGACGGTGCGGCACGCCTGCTTGGCGTATTCCACGTTTTTCTCCACATCCCCGGCATAGGGGGACGCTACATAGATCAGTTTCATATTCTTTTCCTCTCTATCTCAAAATTTGAAAAAAGTCAATAAATCTCCCAAAATAATTTTGTAAAAGTTGATGGTTTGTGCCAGCCAGTCTTATCGCAGATACGTTAACCAAATGCTGACCCTATCAGCTCTCACAGGATCAATGTCCTAACATTCCTTCATTCAGCATATATGGATAAAGGCACAGGGCGGAACGATGCTGAAAACCGGCCTCAGTGGGCGAATGGAGGAAATCTCCCTGGCCCTGTGCCTTTACCTGCGATATGATGATGGCGGCAGCGGTTTTACGCCGCCGTGAGTTGGCTCCTGCGGACTTCGCCAAACACTTTTTCCGCACTGTAATACTGTTTTTTCTTTGCCAAAGTGTAGATCAAGGTCAGCAGCTTCTTGCTGATGACCACCAGTGCTTGCATTTTCTTCAATGGATTGACCGCTCTGCTTTTGAGGTATTCGTACAGTTCCTTCATTTCCGGGTTTACCGCTACAGCGGTCAGCGCCATCTGGTACAGCGCCTTGCGCAGACCCTTCCGGCCCCGCTTGGAGATGCAGGTGCCGCTCTTGTTCTTGCCGGAACTGTCCTCCACCAGGTTATATCCGGCCAGACGGCTCAACTGCCGGGGATCGTCAAAGCGAAGCGGATCGCCAAGTTCGCCCAGGCATACCGCCAGGGACACAACACCAACGCCTTTGATGCTCAACAAATATTCCGCTATATCGGTTGCTTGCAGCGCTTTCGCCATTTCTTCCTCAATTTGGAACAGCTGACGTTTGGCCAGTTCCAACGCCTCCAGAAGAACTTGGAGTTTGCATCGGGCGGCGGCTACACCGTAGTCCACACCAACAGAAGCTGCAGCTGTGTCCACCAGCTTTTGTGCCCGCTTCCGCCCCACTGTTTTCTTTACGGCCTTTTTAATTTCCGCCAGAACGCCATCTGCGCCCAGTTCCAGAATATACTTTGGAAATGGACAGGCTTTCAACACCTGCATGGCCGATTTTGCCTTGAACGGGTGCTTGAACACCTTTGTGAACTCAGGAAAATATTCATCCATGACAGCGGTGATTGTGTTCTCCAGCGCTGCTTTTTGCCGGTTCACGCTGTTCCGAGCCGTTGCCAAGACACGCAGTTCGGCATAGATATCATGGGGCAGGTATACCTCAAAGTAGCGTCCGTCCTTTACCAGCCGGGCAATCGTCAGCGCGTCCTTTTTGTCTGACTTCGTCTGGCTGTTATCGTCCAGTTCTTTTGCCTTTTTCGTATGATACGGATTGACAAGCACCACCCTAATATGCTCCTGCTTCATTAGCCAGTTCGCCAGCGCTTTCCAATAATGTCCGGTCGGCTCCATCCCAACAATCGTATTCTCGAAAGAATTTTCCTTGCTTATCTGCCGGATCTTTGCTAAAATAGCCTCAAAGCCAGCCCCATCATTGCGGAAGTACATCGCCTTGCCACATTCTACACCACGGCAGTCTACAAACCTGGCCCATTGCTTTTCCTTGGCAATGTCAATTCCTACCACCAATGTCCGCAACGTAATGGCCTCTATCTTTTCATTTAACTGGCTCTTATTTTTCATGCTGTAAAATCTCCTTTTCTTTCGATGGGTTAGAGTTCGCCGCTCTTTTCTCATCTTAGTCTGGGAGATTTTACTTTTCAATACCATCCCTTTCTTCACGTTCTATAGGAATGCTGTCATTTGATTGCCGCCGCTACGGCCTTGGTGGTGTTGACAGCGGCTTGGGCGGTATAGACCGCGCTCATGATGTTGGCTCGGGTTGTCGTATCCAAACCAAAAGTCCCCGCGATCCTGGGGACTTCTCCCGCGGAGAGCATCAGCCCCAGGCCCAGCAGCAGGTGTTCCCGGAAAGCCATCAGCCCCGCTATCAGGATTGTCGCCTGCAAAAACGCCGTCAGGCACAGGCCGATGACCTGCTTCATCCACTGGACGAAGCCGTCAATGTAGCCCCGTGGGACGCTGAACATATAAAGCGATCCCACTGCAATCTGGATGAGCAGGATGCCACCCCGTTTCAGATTTGAGAAAAATACTTTTATCACGGCATACCCCATGGCGATCACGCAGAAGATCAGCATGATCGGGCTGGTCAGTACCGTCAGTCCAAAATCCGGCGCGCCCATCATATCGCTCAGGCTGGTCACGGCGGCGAAGTCCTCTATGATCTGCCGCCCCACCTCGCTGATGCTGGTTCCCAGGCCGGTGATCTCCGCCGTAAACGAGCCTTGCAGATTGACCGACAGCTCATAGAGCCGGACAGGGACGGTAGAAAACAGGCTGACCGCCAAGAACCCCTTCAGGATGTTCAGGGCCGTCTGCTGGATGTTTCCCCGCCCGGTGGAGTAGTCCAGGCCGCACTCGAAGCAGCACACCACCACGCTCACCGCGAAGAGCGCCCAGCCCAGCTGGCTGAAAAACGCCACCACGGACTGCACCCAGGTCAGCTCGAACAATTCGACCCCCATTCCGCCCATAATGGCAAAAAAGTTGCCCAGAAATCCCACGATCTGACCGTAGAACCAGTCCATCAGATTGCCCATGATCGTGTCCGCTACAAAATCCCAAATAAAGATTTGATACCACCTCCGGATGTTTTCTTTCTCTGCGTTGACACGCAGGCTCAAATTGGATAAAATAGTTGCGATCATTTTTGAGAGCGGGGCCGCCCATGACCTACGAGGAGTTCAAAAGTCAATATCCCATCCGGCTCAACCGGCAGCAGGAGGAGGCCGTCCGTCAGACGGAGGGGCCCGTCCTGCTGCTGGCTGTGCCTGGGAGCGGCAAGACCACGGTGCTGGTCACCCGGCTGGGGTACATGCTCTACTGCAAGGGCGTCCGCCCGGAGCGCATCCTCACCGTGACCTATACTGTAGCGGCCACGCGGGATATGAAGGCCCGGTTCACCAGCTTCTTCGGGGAAGAGTACGCGGACAAGCTGACCTTCCGCACCATCAACGGCCTGTGCGCGGTGGTCATCCAGCACTACGCCCGGCAGAAGGGCACGGACGCTTTCGCCCTGCTGGACGATGAGCGGCAGATCAAGAGCGTCATCCGCGACCTGCTTGCCCGCACCGGGACAGCGTTCCCCAGCGACCAGCAGGTGAGCGACGCCCGCACCCATATCACCTACTGCAAAAACATGATGCTCTCGGAGTCCGAGATCCACGCCCACAAGGTGGACGGGATGGATTTCCCGCGCGTCTATTTCGAGTATCAGGACTATCTCCGCCGCTCCCGGCAAATGGACTACGACGACCAGATGGTCTTCACCCACCGCATCTTCCGGCAGTACCCGGACATTCTGGCGTACTTCCAGCGCCGGTGGCCCTACCTCTGCGTGGACGAGGCCCAGGACACCTCCAAGATTCAGCACGCCATTCTCCGTCTGCTGGCCTCCGGCAGCAACAACATCTTCATGGTTGGTGACGAGGACCAGAGCATCTACGGCTTCCGGGCGGCGTGGCCCCAGGCGCTGCTGGAGTTCGAGCAGGTCTTTCCCAACGCAAGGGTAATGATGCTGGAAACCAACTACCGCTCCACCCGCGCCATCGTGGAGAAGGCGGACGCCTTCATCCGGCGCAACCAGAACCGCCGTCCCAAGAGGATGCGCGCGGAGAACCAGCAGGGTTCCGCCATCCGCAAAATCATGCTGACCGACTACAGCCGCCAGTACAGCTATCTGTTAAAGGTGGCGGAGAACTGCGAGGAGTCCACCGCGATCCTCTACCGCAACAACGACAGCGCACTGCCGCTCATCAATCTGCTGGAGCAGAAGGGCGTCCCTTACGCCTGCCGCCAGCGAGAGGGCTTTTTCTTCACCAGCCCGCTGGTGCGGGACATCACCGACATGCTGGAGTTTGCCTTCGATGACGGCAACAAGGATCTGTTCCTCCGCTTCTACTACAAGCTGGATTTGAAGCTGAAAAAAGCGGTGGTCACGAAGCTGCTCTACGGAATGCCGAAGGACAAGAGCGTTTTCGAGGCTCTGCTGGAGAGCGGCGAACTGGAGCCGTGGCAAATTGGCAAAGTGAAGTCCATGCAGACCCACTATTCCAAGCTGCCCTATCTGACCAGCTTCGCCGCCATCCAGCGGCTGGTGCGGTACATGGGGTATGGCGATTACATCCAGGAGCAGCACGGCGACACCGCCAAGCTGGACATCCTCCTCTCCCTGGCGAACCAGACGCCAACCGTGGGGCAGTTCCTTCTGCACCTGCGGGAGCTGAAGGAGCGGATCGAGACGCTGGAGCCCCGCCCGGACTGCCCGTTCATCCTGTCTACCATCCACGCCAGCAAGGGGCTGGAGTACGATCACGTCATCCTGATCGACGCGGTGGACGGCATTCTGCCCTCCTCGGACGATGCGGAGGAGTTGGAGGAAGAACGGCGGCTGTTCTATGTGGGAGCTACCAGAGCAAAGAAGCAGCTCGAGTTTCTGTGCTACGAGAACAAGTTCGGCGAGCCGTCTGACGCGGGCTTCTCCTTTGTCTCACAGTTTCTGGGAGAAGCCCAAAAGAAGCAGCCAGAGCCTGTCCGCGCGGCCTCTCCCACAAAACCGTCCGGCCCCACGGCGGAGCAGATCAACGCATGGATGAAGGACTACATTCCCGGCACCGAGGTGACCCATAAGATTTTTGGCAGAGGTCTGGTGCTGAAACGGGACGGGAATTTCGCCGTGATCTCCTTTCCGGAGAAGGGCGACAAGAAGATCGATCTGACCACCTGCCTGCGGACGGGGAAGATCGAACTGACGCACTTTGTCTAGGTTCGTATCGGTTTCGATGCGGACACATAGAAAAGGCGGAGGTACTCCGCCGCCATTTCCGCAAGCGCCGCTATATCCAGCGCGGGACGATGGACTTCCCACGCCGCGGTCTGCTCATCGCCGGGATCTTTTTCCGCCGTATTGCGGGGCAGATCCCACCTGCGGATGGTCAATGTATCCACGGGGCCGGTGCTGGGGTTCAGGATGGTCAGCCGGAGTCCGTCATAATAGCCGCTGCTGGCGATACACTCGGCCTTTGCCAGATTTCCGCCGTCCAGGCGGACGTAGCAGACGCTGCCCAGGCGGATGGCGTTCGGGTGATGCCGCCGCATGGCCTCCCATAGTTCATCTGTCATCGCTGCTCAGAGCCCGATGATGGTCCAGATGTAGTTCGGGGCGATGAGGGACAGAATCAGGCAGGCGAAGAGGATCACCGGCCCCGTCCATTCAAACTGGCCATGCTTCTTATAGTCGAAGTAAGCGAGGGCCGATTTTCCAAAGAATGCAATGACCAGAATCATGTCCAGCGCCGGAAAAACCACGTTATTCACAACGGTTTTGATCTGTCCCGCCGCGTCCTTCCAGGTGCTCTCCACCACAGCCCCCACATCGCCCTTTCCGCCAGCTGCGAAAGCGGGAACGGTCAGAATGGTAACCATGACCAGGGCCAGGAGCAGAGGGTGCAGATACTTTTTCAGTCGTTTCATAGATACCTCCAGAATTTCAGTATGCGGAGAGGACTGCCCTTCGGGACAGCCCTCTCCAAATCATATTGTCGCTGAGAAACCGCTCAGATCAATAGCCAGTCCTGGGCAGAGGCTTGGAGGGCTTGTAGACCGTGGTGACCCAGCGGTCCGTCGCCATGATCCACTGGCCGTTGTATACGCCGCCCACGTCCGCCTGATTGACGAACTGCGTCCCGCCGGTCAGGCCGGAGAGGACGTTGCAGTAGACTGCCGGGGCCTCTACCTGCCGGAAGTTGGAGGGAACCACGCCGAACACGCACATGAACTCGGTCACGCACTCGTTGGAGGCCAGCCCCAGCGCAGCCGGGGAGGCGGCGATGACCTTGTTCTGCTGGGTGCTGACGTTATCCGCCAGGGTGCGGTACTCACTGCTGAGATTGGTCTTATAGACGATTTTGTAGCTTCCAGCCACATTGTAGGTTCCGGTGACGATCTTATCCAGCCGCACTGCCTTGGTGGGCAGGGTGTCGCGCCAATAGAACGAGGTGAGGGCGGTGGTGGAGTTGTTGGCGATGCCGGAGAAATCGTACTTGATGGACTGTCCGGGCATCACCTCGCTGTAGCCGCGCTTGGTAATGGATACGTTGGTGTACAGGCTCTTGTTGGTCATTGCCAGCCGCACGATCTGACCGGCAAACTCGATCTCCGCCTCCATGGGCGTCTTGTCCAGGCCGTAGAAGCTGGCGGACTTGGACTCCACCACCTTGTAGCGGCCCAGGGGCAGGGGTTTGGAGCTGGCGAGGCCATTCTTGTCTGTCTTGATGGTGTCCATCAGATTATTGGCCTTGTCGTAGATCTCGAACTCGGTATCCGGCAGCGGCGTTCCGGCGGGCCAGCCGTTCATGGTGTTGTACTCAGCGGAGGTCTTGGTGATCTGGATCTGTCCTGTGATGGGCGTGTTCTTCCACTCCACCAGGGTGGTTTCGCCAGCGGTGACATAGACCGTTTTCATCTGGGTGTCCACCAGATACCCCTTGTTCTCCAGCTCTTTCAGGAAATACTTCCCGGAGACGGTCAAGTCCTCAATGTAGATATATCCCTGATCGTCCGTGGTGTACTGCCCGATGGGCTTGTTGCTGCTGTCATACAGCAGGAAGCTCACGCCGTAGATTCCCTTGCCGGTGATGGAGTTGGTCTTGTGCAGGAGGATGCCGGAGAACGCCTTATTGGTGATGGTGATGCTGGTGGGTGCGCCATCTACCACAGTGAAATAGTTCTTTGTGGCATCCAGCTTATAGCCCTCCGCCGCCTCAATCTCCAGCGCATAGTAGTCACCAGCATCCAGATCGATCTGCACCCGGCCATCCGCGCCGGTGGTAACGGTATCCACCAGAGCGTCATCCATGCGGCGGATCTCGAAGGTCACGTTTGCCAGGCGTTTGGTCTTGTCTGCGGCGTCCACCTTGATGATCTCCACACCGCCGTTGGCCTGGTTGTAGAAGGTGAGCTGCTGCGCGTCGCCCTCTTTGATGAGAATGCTCTGGGGCTGGCTGTCCAGCACGTAGCCATCCAGCGCCTTGGTTTCCTTGGCGATGATAGTCGTACCGGGAGTGAGGCTGGTCAGCACGATCTGACCATTTCTATCGGTCACATACTCGCCCTGATTGGGGCCAATGGGAGTACCAGCGCTATCGGTGATCAGGAAGGTGACGCCCTTCAGCGGCTCGTTGCTGCCCTCGGCGTACTTCTGAATGGTCAAGGTCGTACCAGGGGTGTTGTAGAAGGTGATCGTCTGCGTATCAGCAGAGTTGACCGTCACGGTCTGGCTCTGGGAAGCGGGATCAATGGTGTAGCCAGGGATGGTCTTAGTTTCTTTGACCACGATAGTGCCGGAGATGCCGGAAATGCGGATTTCGCCGTTGGCATCTGTCGTGTAGAGTCCTTTACTCGAAAGATGCCCGTTGGCATCATCCACATAGCCGCCCCCGGCGTAGGTCAGCTCGAATTCCACACCAGCCAGAGGAGCCTTGGTCAGCTTATCCAGTTTGCGGATCACCAGAGTCCCCTGCTTCTGATTGTAGAAGCGCAGCGTATGAGCCTCGCCCTCCGTGATGCGGATGGACTTGGGAGCGGTATCGAGGATATAGCCCTCCAAGCCCTTGATCTCTTTTGCGGTGATGGTCTCGCCGGGAGTGATGCCGGTGATCTCAATGCGCCCATTCTCATCCGTGACATACTCGCCGTTGGATTTTCCAACGAAAGCGCCGCTGGAGTCGGTCACCAGGAAGGTAACGCCCTTGAGCGGTTCGTTGGTTCCCTCGGCGTACTTCTCAATCACGAGAGAGGTGCTGGGAATGTTGTAAAATGTGACCGTTTGAGTCTCCTGGGGATTGACGGTAACGGTCTGGGACTCCCGGCCCGGCTCAATGGTATAGCCAGGGAGGGGGCGGGTCTCCTTGAGTACGACCGTCCCGGTGATACCGGAGATGTGGATCTCGCCGTGGTCATCGGTCTGGTAAAGTCCCTTGCTGGAGAGATGCCCGTTGTCAGTGTCCACAAAGCCGCCCTGGGCATAGGTCAGCTCAAACTCGACCCCAGCCAGCGGCTTTCCGGTCTGCTTGTCCAGCTTGCGGATCACCAGCGAACCGGCGCGCCTGTTCCAGAAGGTGAGATTCGCTCCCTTGCCAGACTCGATTCTGACGCTCTGGGGATTTCCGTCCAGCACGAAGCCATCCACGGTCTTGACTTCCTGGGCGGTGATGGTGGTTCCAGGTTCCAGACCGTCAATTACGATCTCACCGGCGCTATTGGTGTAATGTACGCCGCCGTTGGAGCCGACCGGCGTGCCGCTGCCGTCCACTACCTTGAACGCGACACCTGCCAGCGGTTCGTTGGAGGTTCCCTCAATATACTTATGGATCGTCAGCGTCACCTTGGGATCATTCTCAAAATCCAGATTGTTGCCGCTGCCGGACGTACTGCCGCCGGTACCTGTCGAAGCGCCCGTGACGATGCTGTTGCCAGTCCCGTTCTTCACAATGATCGTCTTTGGCGTCGAATCCAGCACGTAGCCGCTAGGCACCTTGGTTTCAACCGCAACGATGGTGCTGCCGGGAACAAGCCCAGTGACCGTCACGGTTCCGTCACTGCCGGTGGTATATTTCCCGATGACGCTCCTGTTGCCATCCTTCAGAGTGAACTCCGTGCCGGGAACAGGCTTGCCGGTGACGGAATCCCGCTTGGTCAGCGTGAGACTGCACAGAGGCTCGTTGCAAAATACGAGGGTCTGCGTGTCAGCCGGATTCACCTTGACCGTCTGGATCTGGGTTGTGGAATCAATCACATAACCCGGTGCGGGAGTAATTTCTTTCACAACAACGGTTCCCGTGACGGTGAGGCGGATCTCGCCCATATCGTTGGTGGTATACCGGCCTTTGCTCGACAGATGCCCGTTGGCATCGTCCACGTAGCCGCCCTCGGCGTAGGTGATCTCAAATTCCGCCCCGGCAATGGGTGCTTTGCTGACCTTATCCAGCTTGCGCACCACCAGGGTACCGGCCTTCTTGTTGACGAACCGGAGCGTCTGGCCCTCGCCCACCTTGATCTCAATGCTCTTGGGCGCGGTATCCAAAATTACGCCCTCCGGTACCTTGATCTCCTTGGCGATGATGGTGATGCCGGGCTCCAGATTCTTGATGACAATACGGCCATCCTCGCCGGTGATGTACTCGCCGTTGTCCGGCCCGATGACCTTACCGGAGGAATCCGTGACTAGGAACGTTACACCCTTGAGGGGCTGGTTGCCGGTCTCGGTCTCCAGGTACTTCTCAATGGTGAGCTGGGTGGCGGGATCGTTCTCAAAATCCAGATTGTTCCCGCCGCTGCCGGTACTGCCAGTTGAGCCGCTGACCACGCTATTGCCGCCGTTGGTTACCACAATGGTCTGCGGCGTGGTGTTCAGCACATAGCCCGTGGGAACCTTGACCTCTGTAACGACGACCGCCGTACCGGGGACAATACCGGTGACTGTCACGGTGCCGTCCGTGCCGGTTGTATACTTCCCAATGAGGTTCCCGCCGGCATCCTTGACCGAAAATTCCGTGTTGGGAACGGGTTTTCCCGTGATGGAGTCCACCTTCTTAATGGTCAGGCTGCACAGGGGATCGTTGTAGAAGCGGAGTGTCTGAGTGTCCTGGGGATTGACCACCACCGTCTGGCTCTTATCGTTGGAGCCGATGACATAGCCGTCCGGAGCCTTTTCCTCGGTCACAACGATGGTCCCCGTTACATTGGTAATCTTGATCTGACCGTTGGAATCGGTCAGGTAGATTCCGTTAGAGGACAGCTTGCCGCCCTCGGTATCCACTACCCGGCCGTCCGCGTAGGCGACCTTGAACTGCGCGCCCATCAGGGGAGCCTTGGTGATGGAATCCAGCTTCTCGATCAGCAGCGTTCCGGCCCGTTTGTTCCAGAAGGTGAGGCTTTGCACCTCGCCGCCCTTGATGAGGATCTTCTGCGGCGTACCGTCCAGCACGAATCCGTCTACCGTCTTGATCTCACGGGCGATCACCGTAGTACCCGGCTCAATGCCGGTCAGCTCGATTTCGCCGGCATGATCGGTATAATACACGCCATCATCCGGCCCAACAGCCGCGCCGCTGCCGTCAATGACCTTGAAGGCCACACCGGACAGCGGCTCGTTCTCCGTACCCTCGATGAACTTCTTGATAATCAGCGTAGTTCCGGGCTGGTCATCGAAAATCAGGCTGTTGGCTACACCGGTGCGAACCACGATATTCTGCGGCGTTTCGTTCAGGATGTAGCCTGTGGGGGCCTTGGTTTCGGACACCACGATGGTAGCATTGGGCTCCAAGCCAGTGACCGTTACCGTACCATCCGTGCCGGTGATGTACCTGCCGTTGTTGGGGCCGACTGCCCGCCCCTCGCTGTCCCGAACGAGGAACTCGGCTTTCGCCAGAGGTTTTTTCGTCACGGCGTCCCGCTTCAGGATAGTCAGCGTGCAGAGGGGATCATCGTAAAACCGCAATGTCTGTGTATCCGCAGCATTGACTACCACCGTCTGGGGCGTGGGGTCCTTACGGTAATTGTCCGGCGCTTTTTCCTCTGCAACTACATAAGTGCCGGGGAGCAGCTTGGAGAGGATGATCTGACCGTTCACATCGGTCGTGTAGAGCCCATTGGAGCTGGTCAGCCCCTCGTTGTCTGCCACCAACTCGCCGCTGGCGGTGGTGATCTTAAAGGTCGCGCCGCGAAGGGGCTGTTTGGTCACGCTATCGTATTTTTCGACCACGAGGCCCCCTTTCTTGGTGTTGGTCACAATAACCGTCTGGGTGTCCCCGTTGGGGCCGATGACTACATTGGTGCTGGGTGCATCCATGACATACCCTGCCGGAGCTCTCACCTCAGTCAGCACATAAGCGCCGGGGGCAAGATTGGAAATTCGGATCTCGCCGTTGGAATCGGTCTTGAATATCCCGTTCTGTGTCAACGTGGCAGTACCGATCACACCGTCCAGACCGACCTCACAGCCAGCGGCGGTGGTGATACGGAACTCCGCGCCGGGGAGGGGATCTCCAGTCACGCTGTCCCGCTTCTGGATGATCATTTTTCCGCGAGGCTGATTCTTGAAAGTCAGGGAGACTGTCCGGCCCTCCTTGATCTGAACCGTCTGCGACTGGGTATCGAGGATGAAGCCGTCCGGGGCGCGTGTCTCGGTGACGATCACGCTTTTACCGGGCTTCAGACCCTCGATGCGGATCTCACCGGCCTCGTCTGTCCGGTAGATACCGTTTCCATCGCCGATGAGCGTGCCGTCCGCGTAGGTCACTTTGAACTCGGCATTCGCCAGGGTGACGCTGGGATTCACAGAGCAGACTTTTCTGATGAGCAGATTTCCGTCCGGGGAATTGTCAAATCTGACCGTGACCACGCTCTGCTCACCGCTGTCGGCGAGGTACACTGTCTCGGAAGAATTGATGATGGAGTAACCGTCAGCGGGGTCTACCTCCTCCACCACATAGGTTCCGGGCTGGAGGCCGGTCCAGATGGCAACACCGTTCATACCGGTCACCTTCTGCCCGATGACCGTGCCGCCCGTGCCGGAGGTTCCCGCCAGATAGCGGAGCTGGAAGGTACATCCGGGCAGCGCCGTGTGGGTCACGCTGTCATATTTTTCGACTATAATTGCGTTCAAAGGAGTATTTTCGAACGTGATTTCTGCCAGCTTGTCGTGCTCAACATACAGGATCTGCTCCGCAGGTTCCTTGATGGTAAAGCCGGGGGCGGGTTCGACCTCCACGACCTTATACCACCCGGTGTCCAGATTGTCCAGGTGGATGATGCCGTTTTCATCAGTGTAGTAGAAGGTGCTGTCCAGCTTCTGGTATGTGCCGTTGGGGTTCTTGTCCTTGGAGACGTAGATCTCAAATTTGGCGCCCTTGATGCCGCTGCCCACCACGCTGTCTACTTTGTAGATGGTCAGTCCGGGCTTCTTCTCGTTCTCGATGCTGACCTCGGTGGTCTTGCCGGGGCGCAGGTAGACCTCGTGGGGCGTCTTATCCAAAATGTACCCCTCCGGGGCCTGGATCTCAGTGATGATATAGTACCCCTCCGCCAGATGCTTCTTGGGGATCTCGATCTCACCGTTGGCGTTCACCGGGAAGTCGCCGATCTTCACGCCGGCCTTGGTCTTGACCTCGAAAATCGCGCCGGTCAGATGTTTACCCGCGATGTCCACCTTCACGATCTTCAGGGTAGGCCGCTGGTGGTTCTGGAACTCCATCTGTGCTTCCTTGTTGGGGAACAGGGTCACAGTCTGGGGCGTGGTGTCCAGGATGTAATCCTCCGGGACAGACTGCTCAGTGACCGTATACACACCGGGCAGCAGATTTTCGATTACGATCTTGCCATCCGCGCCGGTAGGCTTGGTGGTGATGGTGGGGCCGTCCGCGCCCCGCAGCGTGAAGGTCACGCCGGGGACGGGCTTGCCGGTATCCTTGTCCGTCTTGCTGATGATGAGCGTAGGCCGCTTATCATTGCTCAGCCGGATCTCGGAGGTCTTGCCGGGAAACAGCTCCACATGGTGTTCCGTTTCATCCAGGATATGATCCGGCAGCGTGGCAATCTCCTGCACGGAGTACATGCCGGGTTCCAGATCCTCCACAAATATCTCGCCGCCGTTTTCCGTGGTGCGGTCCAGATAGCGGGAGCCGTCCTCGATCTTGGAGATACGGAAAGTAACGCCGTCCAGAGGAGTGCCGTCCGCACTGGTCTTGATGAGCCGCAGGCCGGGCTTCTTCGTGTTGGTAAACACGAATTCCACGGTATCGTTGGGATGCAGGTGGATGATGCGCTGGGCATTGTCGATCACATACCCCGCACACTCCACCTCAATGACCTCATAGGAGCCCTCCGGCAGCTTGCTCAGGTCAATCTCACCGTTCTGATCCGTAATGAATTCTTCCGGGCCATAGCTGCCGTCGATGGCCCGAATCGAGAACTTTGCGCCGGAAATGGTCTTGGAGGGGTCGGAGCTGTCCACCTTCACCAGCTTCATTCCGGGCTTCTTATCATTGAAAAAGATCAGGTCTTTCACGCCGCCGCCAGCAGTCAGCTCGATCTCCTGCCAACTGGTATCCAGAATATGGCTGTCATCGCCAGTATCCACCTCGACAGCCCGGTAGGTCCCCGGCTCAATGTTGGTCAGGATGATCTCGCCGCTGCCGTTGGTCTCATACCTGCCGATGGACACGCCGTCCTTGAAAATTTCAAAGGACACGCCGGACAGCTTTTGGTGGCTCTGGCGGTCATACTTCACAATCCGCAGGCCCACCTTCGCCAGATTCTGGAACACCAGAGGACCGGCAGGGATGCCGTTGCCCTGGGCGTCCAGCTCCAGCTTGATCTGCTGCACCTCGGTGGTAGGCATGTAGTTGGGCGGGGGGATGATCTCCGTCACGGCGTACTCGCCGGGCTTGATGTACCGTCCCTCGGCCTCGGTGGGGTCCCACCACTGGATGGGTTCCAGATTACCGTTTTCGTCCGTGGTAAACTCGTAATCGCCGTTAGTCACGGATGCAAACTTGAAGGTAGCGGGGCCAACACCCTTGTTGGTCAGAGAGTCCCGCTTGTAGACAACGGGACCGTCCGGCCCGCCCGGCTCACCGCCGTTCTCAATGCCGGAGGCGGGGCCCACCTGCACCGCGCCTGCCTCGGTGGAGTTCTCCGGGGCCTTACAGGTCACGGTGAACGGAGTATCCAGGGCATCAAAGCCCTCGGGCGGCGTAGTTTCCTTGACGTACAGCGTCACGCTGCCGCCGTCCTCCACGATGTTGGGAACGGAAGTGCTTGCAGTTCCGTCCGCACCCGTAGTCATGGTCGCCAGGGGTGTGCCGCTGCATGCGGAATCCGCGTAAACGGAGAACACTGCACCGGAAAGGGGCTTCTGGTCCGCCTTCGCGATTTTCTTCAGCTTGAGAAAGACGGGTTTCTTCTCTGAGGTGGTCGTGCCGTTGGTGAAGGTCACCGCAGAAGTTCCGCCGGTGCTGGTGAATTTTTTGCCTGCCATATCAGCGGTTCCACCGCTGCCCGTGATGTTGGTCAGATAGGCGGGATCGTCCTCGGCCACCTCGAACCGGAAGGAGGCATCCGCCTCAAAATCGATGCGGATGGTCTCATCCGCCTTCAGGGTGAACTTCAGGCCGCTCCCGGTGTCCGTTACCTCGCCGGTGCAGTCCACATCATTTTTCTTGGCGCTGAAGCCCGTGGGCTTACCCAATGTGTAGGACACGGTGAAGCCCCATTCCTGGCCTGCCGGGATGGAGCCGTCCGCTTTCTTGGTAACGTCCAGAGAGACCTTGTCCGGTTCCGGCCTCTCAAAGTTGAAGGGGCTGAGGATGTGCAGGCCGTAAGACCGGCGCTCGGAGAAGATGGTGCTTCGGATCTTGCTGGGGGAAGTGATCGTATCCACGAAGCTGTCGCACTCGGCAAAGCCGTTGGTGGAGTGCAGCTCCTCGCCGGTGGGCAATCCGCTGCCGTCCAGCGGATACTCCAAAAATTGATTATCCTTCCGCTGGCGCATGTACTGGGCCAGATTCCGAATGGTGGAGGACTGGTCATAGATCAGGTGGTTGATCTCCGCGGGTTCATTGTTATAGAGGCTGTACGCCATCATCTCCCGCAAAGTCAGGGCGCGGCGGTTGCCGTCCGGGTCAACGAACACGCCGCCTGTTTCAATGATGATCCGGTATTTCGTGCGCAGATTGCCGTCCGCGTCATGGACATACTCAGACCACTTCGTCAGAGCCTCGTCCTTGCTCCAGCCGGGGAGATCCTTGCCTCCGCTGCCAACCTCGGTCAGACGGCCCAGCAGGTAGAGGAAGGCGTCATTGGCCTTGTAGACCATGTAGAGGTTGTTGGGGGTGACAGGCTTGGGATCAGTACCCCACATGGAGGTGTAATCGCCGTTGGCCCAGCCGGTAGACCAGCTGGTGGACTTGCAGTGGAACATCTGCTCCTTCTGCTGGTCCGTGATGCCAGTCTCCTTCTGGAACTCATCCGCGGTAGTGACCCACCGCTGGTTGTGTCCGGCAGTCGCGTCGTAGGCGTAGACCGTTCCGCCCATCAGCGAGGGAGCGTCTGAGCCCTTGCCGTTGTACTGCATGGCGCAGGAGTTATACCAGGTGATCCGTTTCCGGCAGGTCTCCGCATCCCAGTTCTCGATGCTGCCGTTGCCCCAGACCACATTGAGGGGCGTACCGATCACTTTCCAGGTAGACCGGTCCAGGGTGTTCAGGTCGGTGACAACGCCCTCCGGGAACTCCACCAGGGTGAAGCGCAAAAACGTCCGCTCCGGATCGGTAGTCCAGGCCACATCGTTCCTGCTGGGCTTCTGCCCGCCGGGGCTGCCGGGGTTCAGTCCGCCCACGCCGCCGGTGGGGCCGTCCGACTGGGGAGAGGCATTGACCTTCATGGGGCGGGACACGAACTGGGCAAGCGCCTTGACGGGGGTAACGCTGGGGGCGCTGTCAAAGGTATAGTTCCCGTTCGTATGGACTGCGGGTGCTTTGGAATGATTGCCCTTTGCCATGATCTCCGCCAGATTGGGGTCGTTGAAGTGCCACCACTCGCTGGCAAGGGGGATCAGACCGGCGTCCGTGCAGTAGCTCTGGAGGCGCTTCGCCCCTTCAGAGGCGGCGAAAGCCTCTGTCCAGCTGTCCAGATCGCTGGGCATGGCCGTGGAGCTGGTGGGGGCCTGAAAGCGGATAGCGTCCGAGCTCAGCCCCTGCATGGCGGAGGGCATATCGTACTCCGTCCAGGCTTCGTACTTCTGATAGGTCACGCCGTCCAGGATGTACCCGTACAATTCCGCCGGGTCGCCTTTGGCGAGGGTCATGTCTACGGCGAGCCCTGCCTGGTGGTTGGATGTACCGCTGGCGATGAACCAGTTCTGGCCGTAGCCCATGGCATCAGCCTTCTGCATGTCAGCGGCAATCGTACCATCGCTGTTGATAAGCGCGCTGAAGCTGTCCCGCACAGCGGACTGCACCGCTGCGGGGCGGAACGCCTCATAGACCACCAGGGTCTCGCCGTTGGACATGGCGGATTTCTGGACTTTCGCCAGCCGCTGGGCCAGGGTGTACATGCAGGGGACGATATACTCTTTCCTGTCCAGCCGGACGTTGACCTGCCGCGCCTCGGGATAGAACTTTGTCCCGGTGACACCCGGCAGCTCCTTGCCGTCCGCGGCGGTGAAGACGCTGCCGCTGGCGTTGGTCAGGTTATAGGCGATGCTGGGGATCACATCCGGCAGATTGACAAAGATATACTTCTTGTCCACCCAGCCGGTCCCGTCCACAGCCCCGCCAGTCCAGGGAATGACGTTCCCAACCTCATCGGAAACGAGGCCGATCTTGACCCGCTCGCCGCCGTTGTCCTCCAGAATGACGAAGGGAATGGGGCCTGCATCATCGGAGGCGGGGACGGTGGTGATCTCATCGGTTCCGTCCTCAGAGCCATAGACGGCGAGAGGCAGGCGTGTGCCGTTCCAACCGGTGGAACCGGCGATGTTCACCTCGAAGTCACCGGTAGCAGTATACCTGGTGGCGGAGCTGCTATCCTCAGCCGCAAACGCAGTGGTCGGGAGCATGCCCAGTACGGTCAGCAGGACCAACAGCAGGGAGAGCGCCCGTTTCCAATGGGGCTTGATGCTCTGTGAAAGAGATCGCATCATAAAATTTTCCTCCTATTTTTGTGTGTAGGTATGAGAAAAGGCCGCACAGCGTGTGCAGCCTGTGGAATGGTAGATATGCGATTTTGATTGGGGCTGTTCATCCGTGGAATGGGTGGTTTCAGGTGCATGTTTCCTCCTTTTTCAGCTGTTGCCGGTGGGCCACGCGTTGACGCTGGCCCCGGTGCAGGGGACGCTCTCAGGATACCGTGTCCATGCTTCCAGACGGTAGCTCTTGTCCATGCCGTAGCAGTCCAGATTTTCCCTGCCGTAGGGATTCTGCCTGTCCGGCCAGTAGACGGCGCCGCCATGGTTGCCGTCCGTGTAGTGGAAGGCATTGACCCCGTTGGGGGATTCCAGCACAATCATCACATGCCAGACCTTCTCCGAATTGTTGTTGATCAGGAAGAGGATATCTCCGGGGCGGATCTGTGACAGGTCGTCCAGCTGGCGGCCTGGATTCGCCGCATCTCCGAAGACCATGGAGCTGACCATAGCGGCGTAGCCGCTGCATCCGTAATACTCGCTGACCCAGTAGGCATCCATGATACGGTTGGCCGCTGTGCTGGGCAGTTCGTTTTTGTGCGTCCCCGGCGTGTTGTGGGTTCCCCAGGCCGTGCCTGTAGGATATTCCAGTTCTACTTGCCGCAGAAGCTCCAGCACATTTTCTTCTGTGATGGCCTTACCGTTGGCTAATGTGCTGTTTTCTGATGGCGCGGCATTCACCTCCTCCACATAGGGTTCGTCCGGGGCGATATGGACAGTGTTGGTGGCGGGATCATAGGTCACGCCGAAATCCACCGCTTGTCCAATGTCCCGGAGCTTCACATAGTTGCTGCCGTTGATCTCATAGGCCGTGAGAGCGATGCGCTGGTCATCCAGGTAGAATTGCTGACTGCTGGGTTTTGCCATAAATCCTGCTGCCGCCTGTGCCGCAGGGCCGCTGACGGCGATCCCCGCCAGGATGCCCGCCGTTACCAGGGCGATTTCTTTTCTTCTGCTCATAACCGTTCCTCCTTGTATTTTGGTAAGCAACACAATACCTGAGAAACCATCACAAGTCTATCGAAAGATTTGCAAACCTATGGAGAAGAAAAGCAGGGAAAACGAAGCAGATTACACAAGTTCCTGCCCGGTGACGCACCAGCGGAAGTCCCGTTCGTCCCGGACGCAGGTATACAGCGTGATCACATTGGACTGGGAAGCGGCGAGGGCGCTGCGGTCTGTCTCACTGACTTTGGACACGCTCGTCACCTCGTAGGTGCGGGTCCCCAGGCGAGTGGTCAGCGTGATCCGGTCGCCCAGCTCCAAAGTGTGGATCTCCCCAAAGTAGGAATTACTTCCCCGGTTGTGGGCGGCGAGACCAACATTGCCATCCCAGATACTGCTGTCGGTGAAGTGTCCCGCGCCCAGTTTCAGAGTGGCGGCGTCCGTTCCCTCGAAGATACCGACCTTGAGATTGATGGCGGGGATCTCCAGCGTGCCGAGACTGCCGTTGCTGTAGTAGAGGTCATCCGTCACCTCCGTGTAGCCGGAGCTGGTGCGCTCCGGTACGGTCACCGTCACATCGGCGCTTCCCGGCACGACCATGTTGCCTACGGAGGGATCAGCGGGGACGGACTCAGCGGAGAGGCCGCTCATGTCCGGCGGGAAGACCACGACAAAATCGCCGTTGATCGTTGCGCCGGTGGCGGGCATGGCGTTGGGAGCCAGGTTCGGAGTCAGGTAGTCGCCGGTGTTCAGCGTGTTGCTGGTGGCGCTGCCGAAGGTGGGCGGGATAAGGGCGGCATTTTTGCTGATGTCCTCGTTTTTCATCGCGCCGCCGTCCGGGGTCTGCACCACTTCCACGGAGGTGGGCTTACCGTAGTTGGTCTCGTCCTCCTCATCGAAGCTGTATTCCAGCGCAAAGGCGGTGGGGACCAGCGACAGCAGCAGGCAGAAGGCCAGCAGGGTGGTTACAAACTTCTTCATTTTCATACGCTCTCCTCTCCGGATTCACTCCGTTTTTTCAGGAACAGGGCCGTGCCGATGCCTCCTCCGGCAAGGACGACAACGCCCAGGGGAATCAGGATGTAGGCCCAGTTAAAGGAAAAACCGCCCTCCGTGGCGGTCCTGTCCGTGGTGGTGACGGGGTCATCAATCTCCGGGAGCGGGATAACCGGCTGGATCTCCGTCCCCTCGAAGATCGCCACATACCGCACCCGATCCAGCGCGATCTTGCTGACGGTTCCCTCGTACTTTGCGGTCACTGTATAACCGGTCACATATTTGCTGGTGGCTGTGCCGGAGTAGGTGGCGACAGCGGTGTAGCGGTCGCCCATGGCGTAGTCGTCCATATTGGCAGTATTATCTGTCTGCCAGGTAACGTCCTGAAGGGTCATGGTTCTGCCGTTCTCGTCCACAGTCTTGGGGATGTACTGCATGTCCTGGCTGCTCAGGTTGGGGTAGCGGCGGGTGGTGGTCACCGTCTTGCTGGAAGTGCCGTAGCCCGCCGTTTCCACCTGGACGGTATCCAGCTTGAGCGTCAGCGTACCGGACAGGCCGTCCTCGGTGACAAACTCCTTCTGCTGGGGCAGCAGGGAGAGGATGGTCTCCATGTCCTTGCTCTTGCTGGACAGGGACACCTCCTCGGTGTGGCTGCGCTCCTGGTATTCCGGCATCTCCTGTTTGAGCAGGTCTGTCAAGGTGTAATGGATGCCGTTCTGCTCGAAGTCCGAGCGGGAGATGCCCGCCGGGTCCTGATCCGGCGAGAGGTCGTAGACCTTCCGGATCTCGCTGCCGTCCTCGTTCTGCTCCACAGCGGAGGGGTAGCTCGTCGTCGCAAAGTCCGCTGCACTCCGTTCTTGCCTGTTGGCAAGAACTACGGTCGCTCCCTTGCTCCTCCTCTCCCCACACAAACCGCTCTGCTGGGTTTGTGTGGGGGCCCCGTCATATACCGCCAGGGCCAGCGGGGACATCGTTGCTGTCAACACAAATGCCGCCAGCAGCAATAAAACAGTTCTTTTCATGGTAATTTCACCTCACATCGTCATCGTGGGGCCGCGCTGCTCCGGAGTCTCCTGCCGCTGCACCTGGGCCAGCTGCTGCTGATAGGCGTCCAGCACGGCGCTGTCGAACTCCTGGCGGAACTCCTTCGTACAGGGGAAGCAGACATCCTTATACCCGTCCCGGCCCTTGTAGCTGGGCATGGAGACGAAGGGCCCGTTGCTCCCGTTGACGATCCGTACGCCCTTGACGGCGAAGCAGTCATCCAGGCAAACCGAAGCGTCCGCCAGACGGCTGCCCTCCGTGCGGAGAGCGTGGATCTTTACATCAATTTTCAAAGTCTTTTCCTCCCTTTTGATTATATTTTCATGCCATGCCGCCCAGGGACGGTGCGCCATCCGGCATCGGGCCGTGATCCCACAGAGATCACAGGGCGTATTCCATCATAGGCGGCCCAGCATTCCGTCAGCTTCTCCTCCAGTATGGAATGGAGCTCCATATCCTCCACTTGTACCACCTCCCCTCAGCCCATGCCGCCCATAGTGGGGCCGCTTTGTTCCGGAGTCTGCAAAGCCTCCAGCTTCTCCCGCGCCCAGTCCGGCAGGAACTCGTCCTTCAGAACACCGATGAAGTCGGCGCGGTCCCAGCGGGTTTTCTCGCCATCGCCCAGACAGGTGGCGTACACGGCCCGGCCCCTGGCGGTGGGGGAGCAGCCAAAGCCGCCCTCGCCCAGCCAGAGTTGAAATTCTGCGGAGCGGTATTCTTCCTTCAGAATCTCTGGCTTCAGTGCCAACACCTTACCGTTGTAATCCAGGGCGGACCAGGAATCCGGCTGGCAATGGGACTGGTCAAACAGCCGAATCTCCTCAGCCATACACGACCGCCTCCGACATGAGCCGTTCCTCCAGCTCTCCCAGGCACACGCCCATGGCGCGAAGGATGGACAGCTCCCACTCAGGTACGTCCGTGAGATCGTACCGGTAGTCCGCCCCAGAGACCATCACGACCCCGGCCTCGTCCCCCGGCCAGGAGCAGAGCTTGGCGTTCTCCGGGATGCCCGCCTCTTTCCTGACGTCCTCCGGCAGAACGGTTTGAGTGCGCTCCGGCTCTGCGGGACACTCCTCGCCGCCGCGGCCGTCGCACTCCTCGCAGGGGCCGCAGGCCAGCGCCAGCTGCCGGTTCAGCTCCACCGACAGCCGCTGGAGGGCGTCCACGGCGCGGACCAGCTCCATGGCGGTCATCTCTTTCTTCAGGATGATCACCGCGTCATCCTGGACGCAAATTTCCACCGGCGCGCCCTTCTCGAAGCCGCCCAGCTCCATGACGGCGTTGGGAATGACCAGCTTCTTTTTGGTGGTGTTTTTCATAAATTTCTGCATAATTCCTCCATATTTTTTAATTCGTGACAGGCGGCACGGATACCGCGAAGGGGATGCGCGGCTCATGTACCAGGATCAACTCCCCCTGCTCATACGCGTCTTCCGGTTCAAACATATTGAACTGTCTGGCGCACTGCGACAGCATGGGTTTGGGATCATAGCTGGTGATCAGCAGCTCCTCAAAGACGGAGCCTTTTTTCTGCGACATGTTGTTCTGCCGCTCAAAGCGCATGATGTAGAAGTCATCGTAAAGCTGGCGTACAAAATCGCAGTCATTGTAGGAGACGACTCTCGGCCCTTTGCACTCCCGCAGTACATCATGGAGCCGGTAGTGGTCCTGGAGAGAAAACTCCGGCGAGTACATCTTCTCTGTCTCAAAATAGGGCGGGTCACAGTAGTGAAGGGTGCCGGCGTTGTCCAGCGTCCGGATGGATGCCTCGAAGTCCCGGCTGGTGATGACCACATCCTGGAGACGCCTTGAGGCCCGCTCCATCAGATCAAGAAAGTTGATGAGATTGGTGGGACGGATGGCGAAGGCGCTCCGTGTGCCGTTGAAGCTCCTGCGGTCCACCGTGTAGTACGCCGCGGCCCGCCGCACATCCCACAGCTCCGCCCGCCCCCGCAATATCGCCAGGGCTTCCTCATACTGCTCCGGCGTCAGCGCGGTTTTGATGATGGAAATCTCCTCTCCAATGAAATCCGGCGGGCCGCTCTCGTGGGCGAGGGCCCTTTTGAAAGCGGCGAACTCCGCCTCGGAATGGATGGGGAGGTATTTCAGCTCCAGCAGCAGCGCCGCCAGCTTATCCCGAACGCAGACAAAGAGATTGGAGAGGTCGCGGTCATAGTCGTTATAGACCTCGACCCTGCCCCGGCTCTTGGGCCTGCCCAGCAGGATGGACCCGCTGCCTCCGAAGTGTTCCCCGTAGCGGGGGAATCCGGGCGGAAAGATGGGGCAGATGATGGGGATGAGCCGCTCCTTCCCCCCAATCCAGGGGAAATAGGGCCTAGCTGTCAGTCCCTGCTCCATCCTGTTCCTCCCCGAAGCCCTCCAGTGCCGCCTCCAGACCGGCGATGGCCTGATCCAGCCCGTACATCATGTCCTTGAGGCTGCGGATGGTGGCGTAGATCTCCCCGGCGTTTCTGGCGTAGAAGTAGCCTTCCGGGCCGCTGCAAATGGGGACCTTCTTCCGCCGCAGGCGGTTGACCTGCCGCCGCAGCTCGTTGCCGCTGACCTGGAGCGTTGCCTCCAGGTCCTGGCTTCTGACCGCGTTTTTGCGGCCCAGGCTGTTGTTTTTCAGATGGTTTTTCAGCTGTTCGCTCGCCATTTTGATTCCTTTCCGGGACCGCTTCCCCGGAAGTGGATACAAAAAAAGAGGGGCCGCTGTCCCTCCGGAGAAACGGCCCCTCATCATAATTCTATTACATTGTCATATCATTCTGCTGCGGTTCCAACTCGGGGGAATCCCGCTTTCGGATAAAGAACTGCTCATCGTCCGTCACACTGTAGCCCTGCTGCTCCGCCAGGGCATTCGCATAGGCGACGTAATCGAAGCAGTTCTTCACACCCTCGCCGCCCTTTGCCCATGGCTGCTTGCTCAGTTCCCGCATGGCGCCATCCAGGAACTTATCCCTGCTGATGATATCATAGGAGGACAGCCCTTCGGCAATGCGTACCGCCTCGTCCAGACGATGGCAGTATTCATAGTCCAGCGCGGCAAACAGCCGGTCCAGATAGTCCGGACTGCCCCGGCCCCGCTCGTCCAGCATGATCCCCAAACTCTGCCCATCGTAGACCAGATCGCCAAGACTGGCGTACTGGCTGGCGAGATTCCGGATGCAGGGAAGTACGCATCTCGCATCCAGCAGCGTACACTCCGTCAGCGTATTCACTTTCAGCGCATCCAGCGCCAGACGGAAATCGCCCGCCCTCCCATCCTCAAATTCATCGTAGTCCGGGAACTTCACCCAAACACCCTCCGGGACCTGCTGCGATGCCAGCTTCAGCCGGACGCTCCAGTCCAGCCGCTCGTCATCCGTTGGGAGGCGCTGGCCGTCATACGGTGCGGGTCCGTCCCGTTCCGGGTAGGCCACATAGCAGTTTCCAACGAACAGGCCGGGATGCTCGTCCTCGTACCACTGGCCCAGCGCACTCTGATCGAAGAAGGCCCGCTGTTCCTGGGGGACGCACTGGTTCCACAGGTAGAACGCGCCCAACTGCTCATAGCTGCCTGCGGGAACCACATCATACTGTTCCAGCGTGAGCAGATGGTTGACAGCATCCATCATGGTGTTGGGCGGGCTGCGCTCCACAGCGGCGGCGAGGACGATGCCCTCTTTTACACTCAGCATCTCCAGACGCAACTCCAGCCACTCTTTTTCTTCCTCTGTTCCCGGCAGCTTCAGTAGGGACTCCGCATATTCGTTCATCCCATCACCATCCCCTCCGGAGCATCTGCCGGCTCCATCACCTGCCCAGACCGTTCGTGTTCCACCAGACCGTAGCTGGTAATAATGGCCTGATCCCGCTTCAGCAGGGCGCGTCCGTAGCCGATGAGATCCACATGCGGGAGCAGCGCTTCCATATCCTGCTCGCCCATAACAACGCCCAGCTCACTACGCGCAACATCCTCCGGGCTGGCGGTCTGAGGCTCGAAGAAGTATTCATCCAGCCCGTCAGCAACAGCTACCATTCGGGGCAGCTCCGTGCAGTTGCTTACCTCCAGGACGGCCTTGTACTTACTCATCTCGCCTCGGATATCCACCGCTTGCAGGCACCGTGACAGCTCCGCGATCTGCGGCATCTCGCCGTTCAGGTAGATATTGTGATTCAGCCGGGGGATGGGGCAGTCCAGAATGGAAACGGCGGCGCCGCTCCAATCCTTCACACCCAGCTTCTCCATCGCCTTCTGCATCTGCTCCTCTGTTGCAGGGAGCCGCAGCTGGACCATCTCACCCGTCTGTCCTCCGGTCAACGGGATCGCTGCCACATTGACCCGGATGGTGTAGGCCGGTTTTCGGGGTTGGAAGTCCATGGCCTCGCTGACGTTCTGCACCTCCGAGAGCTGCTCCACATACCCGAAGCCCGTAAAAACGCCGCCCTCCGCTTCCCGGTGTTCTCTGCCGATCTTGGCGAAATCCAGAAGAGCGACCATGGATTCCGGCAGGCCGTTGGCCTCCTCAATAAAATCGTTGTCTACCAGGAATTTCCCAAGCTGGAAGTCCGTCATGGCGCCGTCCGCCAGGACACATCCCTCCATGCTGTAGGCGAAGTCTATGAGCCGGGGCAGGGGAATGGGGAACGAATTTTTCTGAATCTCTTTCCCCACCATTCCCTCAAACGCCGCCATATCCTGCGTACTTGTGAACTCGGACAGCTTCTTTGCCAGAGCGTTGAGCTGGTAGATATCCGGCAGTTCGTGGATGCACTTTTCCAGGTAGTCGTACTGCTCCCGCACCTTCAGCACCTCCACATAGGGAAGCTGACCGGGTTCCAGCCGCAGGCGCTCCATGAGATCCAGCATCTCGTAGTCGCTGGCGGGCAAGTCCAGCTCTGCGTAGTTATTTCTGCCTTGGGAAGCGTAAATGTGGAAGATGTCAGCCAAGGGTCATCCCTCCTCCATGTGCATGGCTGTCTTGAGCGGGTTCCCAATCCTGAACCGGATGCCTGTCCTCCCGCTTGATGAGACCGTAATCCGTCAGGACGCCGCCGCAGTCCTCAATGAGAGCCTCGCCGTACTGGTACAGATCCAGGCATGGTTCCAGCAGCTCCCGCTCTTTATCGCAGAGGATAACAGCAAGCTCCCCCTTCGCAACTTCGACGGGGGAGCCATACTCCGGAGAAAATGTGTAGACGCCCAGCGCGTCGATTAGATGCTCGGCCTGCTGGAGCGTCCCGCATTCAACCGCCTCCAGCAGAGCTTTGTAGCCATTCAGCACCTGCGGCCTCATGACCGCCAACCGTTGTGCCAGACGGTTGGCGGCGTAGATGTCCCCGGCGTCCGAGATCATATCGGTCAGGGAAGGGGCCTTGCAGTCCAGGCAGGTGTACCGGCCCTGCGGCAGTACGGCGGATGGCAGTTTGCACCGGGAGCCCGTTTCCATCTCCAGCAGGATCGTGTAGTCCGGTCGCTTCTCTGTCAGATCCAGGTCCTTGTATGCCTGCACCAGCTTGGCGTACTGCTCCACATAACCTCCAGGGTGGTCTGCGGTGCGTTCCACGATTACGCCGCCCGTCTGATGGCGATGTTCCCGCCCGATCCGCTCGAAGTCCAGCAGTTCAAACAGGCTGTCCGGCAAATCCTCCGCCCCAGGGACGAAGCTCTTTTCCGCGCAGAACCGGCCCAGCTGGGAATCGTTCAGGGCCTCGCCCACCACATGGCAGCGGTCCGTGCTGTAGGCCAGATCGATCAGGTCGGGCAGATCAATGGGCGCTTGTTTTGTCCTGTACTCTATCATCAGGAGCCCTTCAAAGGCCACCTCCTGCTGTTCATCCAGCTCCGAAAGTTTCTGCGCCAGAGCGTTCAACTCGCGGAGGTCATTCGGCTCGCTGAGGAAGGGAACCAGGGAACCGAACCGGTAAAACTCATCGACTCGGAATTTCACGCCGGCACCATCGCCGCAGCGGAGCTTGTCCATGGCATCCAATATCTCATAGGGCGCAGCGGGGAGGTTCAGGAACGCCTCGACACGGCTGTCCGGGCCGCTGTTGTTCACAGCATATGCGTAGAAAACCTTACGCAAGGGTCATCCCTCCCGTCTGAATTTGTTGCTTTTGCTCATAGATTTTAGGATCAGCACCAGCTTTCTCCCAACCAAACATGGAGCCGAAGCTCATGGCCTGCTCCTGTGCCTTGGAAATACCCCGTTTCTGATTGAGGTGATCCGCCAGGCGGCGGTTCTGCTCGGGATTATCGCGGTTCCAGTCACTGATGAAGTATCCGCTTTCGCCCCTCTTGATGCAGATGAGCGTCCCGTCGCTGGGCAGCGTGGAGAAGCACATATCCGGCAGGCGCTCGGAGAAGTGGGGATCGAAGCGGTCCTGCTCCGTCATAATGCTCCAATTATCGCTGTTCCACAGATGGACGTACAGCTCGCCGTCCCCGATCCGGATGGGGCGCTGCTCCCAGCCCTCCCCCAGACCGTCACTTGCCTGTCCGGAAACGGCCTCCATGAGCTTGTCCAGCTCCTCCGGCGTCAGCTGGCCCTGCACCCTACACTCCGCCACGCCCCACAGCTGCCGGTCCCGCTCCTCCACGGTGAAGACATAGGACTGCACCTTGCTGTTGACGCTGTCCTCCTCATGGTAGTAGAGCATCATACCGCGCTCAGCTTCCTCCGGCGCGCGCTCCTTCAGCAGCGAGGCCAGGATGCTGTCCTCATAGGCGCACAGGGCGCGGCCGTCCATGAAGTCGCCCTCCTCGGGCATATCGCCCCACTCGTCCGGCTCGTAGTAGTCCGCTGTCAGCGGCATGAACAGCTTCAGCGTTTGAGCGGGCGGCGGCAGGACGGTAAAGCTGTCCTCCCCCATGACCAGTCCCAGTCCACGGCCATCGTCCCACTTGACGTGGAAAGTTCCGATATCGTCAATGGCCTCCAAGGTCCCCATGCTGCCGGGTTTCACCGGGTTGGGATCGCTTCCCATCTCCCGGAGTTTGATCCGGCTGCCCACGGGATACTGCTCCCGCAGGAATTCCAGCCATTCTCTCGGTGGTGTCTGCATACTCACATTCCCCCCATTTGCATCGCCGGTCCCATCTCCTCCACCTGGATAGGCGGGGCCTCATAGATCGTGTTCCTGCCGTAGGTGATTTTTGTGATATCCTCCGCGCAATAACTTGCGCGCGGGCCAAACAGCCGCTCGAACTCCTGGCGGTCCTCCGCTCTGATACTGCTGGAACCATAGGAACCGAAGCGGCTTCGCAGGTCAGTGGAACCTGTCCTGAAAGTCAATTCCTGGCCGTCTTTCCGGATCGTAACGCACACTGTTTTGGCCTTCCAGCCTATGATCGCATCCCGTATTCCCTTGACCCGGTGGATCGGGTCGCCAGTATCCTGCATCAGCGCCTGATATTCCGCCAGCAACGCGTCGTTCTCCAGAAATTCCAGCAGGAGCTTTTCCGCGTTATTTTGGATATACAGTTCCGCCTCTGTCCGGATGAACTGCTCCGGCTCTGTAATGTAGGCGATGAACGCGGCTTCCTGCGGACCTCTCAGGGCGTAACCGCCGTGGAACTGTCCATCCGGCTCTCCCCCGGAGAAGAACAGATCAACGGCATCCTCCTTCGCGCCGCAGAGCTGGTACCCCTCCAAGTCATGCAGCGCCATCGTACTCGTCAGCTCCGTCACGGGAAGGTTCCTCCGGTCATTGGCGATGGTTTCCTCGACCCGCCGGTTGACTGCCGCGTTGATGATCTCATCCATCGTCATCGCATCCGCTTCCATCGGCGCGACCATGTCCTTCACCGCGCTGGTGCGCAAAGAGTCCAGCGTCATGTACAGCGAGCCGTCGCGATGGTTGTACACCCCGAAGAACTGGAGATCATTGTTCCAGGTGACGCCGCCGTCTTCTGCGGCGGCACTGTACAGGTAGTCGATCTCCTCCGTTTTGGGCAGGCTGTTGAGGATCACTGCGGCCTTTCCCCTCTGGGAAATGGTGAGCGGCCCAACGCCGCAGCCCAGCCACCGCTGGAAGTCCTGGCGGATATCGCTGCATTGGATCAATTCCTTCATAAACTCATCCCCCTATTCTCTATTTTCGGCGTTACATGCGGTTCCGGCAGGCCGTGCCTATCGCAGAACTCTTCCATGCTGACGTATCCCGCGAACATGCCAAACGGCTCCCGGATCTGCCGGCTCTGATATCTGGCGCGGATCAGGGCATACGGGGACAGCACAGTCCCCAGATACCCCTGTTCCGGCATCTCTTTCAACAGGACGCTCGCGTTCCGGAGGTTCCGCCCCGCCAGATGATAGCTGTGCCAGCCCTGCGGGATCTGTTCGTCAGGGATCGGGTGGTTGTAGACCGCCACGGGCCTGCCCAGAAGAAGACCTTCATGCAGGTGCGCATGGTCCAGACTTCCAAAGCGGGTATACCGTTCGCTGTAGTCCACTGTGAAATTTCCCGTGAAGGCGCCGCTGTGGGCGGGATGGTCTCCCGCCAGCCGCTTTGCCAGACGGCAGCATTCCCATACGGAGAAGCCGTCCTCATTTTCAGTGGCCGCCTCCGCGTGGAGCGCAAGCCCCTGATAGATTCCGGCTGCCGCTTCATCGCTAAGCGCGGGTGCCTGTCCGGCCTCCCGCGCTGCCGATACAGCCCGGTCAAACTCGCCGAGGTACTGCCGTTCCACCTTTTCGAATCCCTTCTCATAGGTCAGATAGACCAGGTCCTGCCAGAAATGGAGCATCTCCGCCGCAAGATCCCGTGTGTCCAGCACGGCGTTGTGTTCTCCTCTGGCGGCAAGTACCGCCGCATATTCCGGCAGGGCGGAGAGCGCGGGCCGGACCCGCGACTGTGTTTCCGCATACAGGGCGTCTGTGCTGTTCTGGAAGCGGTAACCGCTTTCCTCCGCCATTTTCCGCCCGTAGCGGCTGATCTCTGCGTAGACTTCCTCGCTGGTATGGATACCCGGCCAGCGTTCGGACACCGGTATGTCCTCCACGATGGAGGCCAGACGGTCAGTCACGAACCGGAAGGCGCGGGTGCGGTTGTCATACATCCCGCAGATTTCCACAGTGTCGTTGAATTTTCCCGCTTCCCCTACAAACAGGGCGGTAATTTCCGGCAGGACCGTATCATTACAGACTGTCAATGTGCCGCCGTCCTGTGAAACGCCCATGAATATGCCATGCCGGTCCTCGATCCACTCCTGAAACTTTTCCCGCGCTACCGGCACCCGGATCGTGTCCTGCATCAGCACATTCCCCCCATCGTCATGTGCCCGCCTTCCATACTCTGTGCAGCGGTCTGCTCCTCTATGGCCTGCTGGATCTGTCCTATCGCCTCTGCTACCACCGTGTCATCCTTGAAGCTATCCAGCTTCAGGCGGTCTTCCGAGATCCATTCGCGCCCACCCCAGCAGATGATCAGGTCGACAGCGGCGATGCCGTCTTTGGTGACGCCCAGGCGCTTGTCATCGCTGTCGAGATCGACATACAAGCGGATGGCCTCCTCCAGCGGAAGAACATGATCCGTGCGCCTCGCGCTGTCATTGATGTGGTCGATCACGTACCATTCGTAGGCGTGGGGCTTGCTGGGATCTGCGGCGTCCTTGAGTTTCTGGAGTCCACTGGCTGACAGTCCAAGCTGCGGCTCTTTTTCCGCCATCGCCAGCTTCTGCTCCCGCAGATCGTAGCAGTAGATGTAGCCGTAATCGCCGCCCATTGTCGTACAGCGCAGGCAGAACCGGTAGTTTTCTGTCTCCGCGATAAACCCGAACCGCTCCTTCCCGATCTCACTGGCGGGCTCCCGATAGCACCACCGATGCATAGCGGCGCTGCCCTTCAGCGGACCGCGTTCCCGCATTTCATCCACGAACTCCTGGAGGACCTCCTTGAACTCCGGCGTGTTGAACCGGTCATCGTTATGGGGCCACCAGCTGTGTTGAAACCGTCCGCCGCTGTCGAAGTACAGCCGCAGGTGGCCCACCGTGCCCTCCGCTATGTCCTGCTCCGTCTTGGAATAGAACAGTCCCGCCTCCTGAATGGAAGCGGGACGCAGAATGAATTTCCGGGGATCGCTGGGGCAGGCCAGGTGGTTTTCCTGACAGAAGCCGCTCAGATCTGTCATCTCCCCGGTCAGGATAAGAGTGTCCTTGATCCGCCTGATCTCGGTGGCGGCCCGTTTCAGCGGCACGGGGGAGAGGACGGAACCAAGACGGCCCCAGACAACATGGTCCATAAGCTCAGTGGGCCTGTCCGGGTGTCGATCATTTCCGCACAGGTCATAGCTGTACCAGTTGTCTGGCATCGTCTCGCGGGGGATGTCCTGTTTCGTAAACAGCACCGGCTTCCCGAACAACTCCGCCCGTTCCATCTGATCCTTGTAAATGTTGATACGCAAGGGTTTTCACTTCCTTTCACATTTTGGTAGCCAACATACATACCACACTTTCTCCGGGAAAGCTACTGGATTTTTGTTGCATTCGCAGGAGGCTCTCTCATTAGTGGACATGATGCCCGCCATATGGTATACTTTTATCAGGTTGTGCAAGCGATCTCAATTATGACCATAAAACAGGAGGAAGGCTGATGTTTGATACAAGCAAATTTGAGTGGACCAGAGAGCCCGCAAAGTTTATGATCAATGATGATTCCGTCGAGATCATTACCAAGCCACACACAGATCTATGGCAGCGGACGTACTACCATTTCAGAAATGACAATGCCCCCGTTTTACAGATCAGGACAAGCGAAAAATTCTTCTCCTTTGTTGTGAAAACGGAGTTTGAGAGCAAACACCGTTTTGACCAATGCGGCGTGGTCATGTATCTCAACAGCGATAACTGGCTGAAGGGGTCCATTGAATACGAAAATGAGACATACCAGCATCTTGGCAGCGTTGTGACGAACCATGGATATTCCGATTGGGCGACCACTGCTATTGACGCATCCATAAAATCCATGTGGTACCGCTTGAGCCGAAGGGAAGATGATTTTCGCATAGAATGCTCGCGGGATGGGCTTCATTTTTCGCAGATGCGAGTATGCCACATGTGGGACGCAGCTGGTGAGATCCAATTTGGGATCTATGCGTGCAGCCCGGAGGATTCATCTTTCAAAGCGACATTTTCAAATTTGGACATGACCGAATGCAAATGGTTGGCGCATGACGGACAGCAGCCGGATGGCGTATGAACCCCAATCAGTGCAACAGATGGGCGGTATTTCTTAGGCTATCCCTCCCATCTGCGGCCCCTGTTCCCGCTGGTACTGCTCCGCGGGATCGTCCTGCATCAGCTCCTCCAGTGGTATCGTCCCGTGGTAGGCCACGTAGCCGTGAGCAGTGAACAGGCCGCCTTCTTCCCGGATACGCTGCTCACCATAAAGGCGGTAATCGTAGAAGCCTTCCAGATTCTCATCATACTGGAAATGGCCGGATTCCCGGATCATATATTTGCCAAATTCCTCAGCAGTCCGAACGTTGGGAATAAACTCGAATTGATCCAACTCCTCCGCCAGCCGCCGCACCTCGCCGGCATACTCCGGCTGGGTCGCGCACACTACGGCCTCCAGCATTTCTCTCTGTGCTTGCGAGAGCGGCTGGATCACGCGGCACATCTCGTTCAGATCATCCAGTCCCTCCCGCTCCAGATGCAGGCGGTTAGAGACCTTCTGCGGCAGATTGTCTATCTCTATAGACAGCTCCACATCCCGCAGATTGGCGATTCCTGCGCGGAGCAGGCTGCGTCCCAGCTGCCGGTCGGATACGGGAAGATCCAGGACAGCCGGTTCGCCGCCCTGGGTTGGCGTCAGACACACTGTCAGGGGGCTGTCGTCATAGCAATACGGCGGGAACTGCCGCCCCTGATAGAGCGGCTCCAGCTTCATGCCGTTGTCGTAGACCACACCGTATGGAGTGACCACACCAGTCCCGGTGTCGATCAGCCGCAGGGCAGCCTCGCGCCCGTCCAGAGCTTTCAGTTCTTCCAGGGGCAATGTGCCGCCGTTCAGATTCATGGCGTGGTACTTCCCGGCCTGTTCCAGCTTGGAGAAGTCGGAGATCACGGTGGACTCCTGGCAACAAAAAGTCAGATTGATAAAGTCCTTGATATCCGTGAGGCCCAGCTTGTGGCCCATGGCCTGAAACTGCTCGTCCTCGCTCGCGCAGAAGCTCTCCAGCCGCTTTGCCAGATAATCCAGCTCGTCCACATTGACTTCTGAGCCTGCCAGACTCTCCAGAACGGAATATTTGCTGTTCAGCTCAATGATACGGCAGTCTTGTCGCAAAGTATCCCCAATGCCGAGGTTTTCCAGCAGTTCCATGGTGTGATCGTATTCCTCGCGGGGTATGGGGAGGGGAACCGTGACGCCGCCGTACTCCGGATGCAGCGGGGAATCCAGAACCGCCGTCATCATTCCGCCCTCCCGATGTTCGTGACCTCCGGCCCGTACCGGGCAATGAGAGCGGCGCAGAGGATCAGCAGAAGCGTGTCATCGCTGACCAACTCCGGGTCAGCCAACTCCTCGGAAGTCGCTCCCAGCATCCCGGAGCAGAGGCCCTTCGCCACCCGGTAGAGGACATAGTCCTGAACCGTGGTGTTATCCAGCCGCACACGTTCAAAAGCAATCCGCCCTGGCGTAACCGCCGCAAGCGTCTTCTGCCAGAGCGAAGCGTGGGATGAAAGCAGATACACCGCCGCCAGCCACCGGCTGTCAACAGTTTCATCGCCCTGCGTCATCCGCAGCATTCGCGCGATATGGAGTTGCCCCTCGAAGTAGAACGCCCTGACCTGTCCGGCGATGCCCACGGCCCGCTGCTTCAGCCGCAGATGCTTCCAAGGCCGAACCAGCTCGGCGACCATTTCTTCCATGGCCACAGCTCCGGCCTGCAGCCGCTCAGCGAGGTAGAGACAGGTCAGGCTCCGGCACCCACGACGGCGGTATTGGAGACAGTTGCGGCAGTCCACATCCGCCGCCTGGGGGTGGTAGCGGCAGAGAATTGCTGTGCCGGAGCTGCGGGCCGCGAAGTTCGGCACCTCCATCATCATCCGTTCCAGCCCCGCCAGGGGTGTGCCGCGTACAAAATATTTACCCATTTTTCGTTTCCTTTCCCATAAAAATAAAAAAGGGGCCGATGCTTCTGCCATGGCTGGCAAACATCGACCCCTCATTCTACACATATTGAATTTTACATGTCGAAGATCTGCCCCTGTCTGGGGACGCTCTCCATGTCCGGATCTGGGTTCGTTCCCAGGTGATAAATTCAACACCGTACTCCGCCGCTGTCAGTGGCAAGGCAGAGGCGCGTACCGTCCGCTTCTACCGGCAGAAGTCCGTCTTCCGGCTGGCCTGCGGTGAAGCCCTCATGCCGGAGGTTGAGGGTCAGTTCTCGAAAATAATTATTTTTTTGCTCGGTGGCCTGTTCGTGCATCGCTGCTCCTCCTTCGTGTAAATTCTGCTGGAAACAAAAAAAGAGGCGGCTTGTTGTTCAGTCTCGACCAACAAGCCGCCTCTTTTTTCCTCTGCAAATCCGGATCAAACATCCGCTCTTTTGTTGTGGTTAATAAAACAGGGACTCATGTTCCTTTCGGCTACATGAGTCCCTGTTCGTGGTGGAGATAAGCGGGATCGAACCGCTGACCTCTTGAATGCCATTCAAGCGCTCTCCCAGCTGAGCTATACCCCCAGACCTAATTTTGCCCCAACGGGCTATTAAATTTTCAGAACTTTCTTTCCCTATAATAGTGAAAGAGTGGTGCGATTTCGGGTTGGTTGGCAACTTTGCCAACCAAATCGCCGACATCGCATGAAGTGCGATGGAGGCGCGAAATTTTTTGGAGAAGTGGGTACGTTCACCGGATTATGTGCGCTCCCAGCTGAG
>ERZ778511.160-NODE-160-length-67253-cov-8.866797_pt1 | contig 67253 bp, 63 predicted proteins | sample MGYA00510347_ERZ778511 | MGnify/ENA primary metagenome ERZ778511 (study PRJEB29527, sample SAMN07138967) | mouse gut metagenome | material: feces | host: mouse | place: China:Nanjing | collected 2016-01-25 ...
ATATGTACAATGAAAATTTAATAAGGAGGTGCTCCTGTGCCACAAATTTTAATCGCTGTAGTAGTCACGTTAATTTTTGCAGTGCCTGTTACCTACTTTTCAACGGTGGAATACCGGAAACGTGTGATAGAATCCAAAATCGGAAGCGCGGAAGAAAAGGCAAGGCAAATCATAGATGATGCTGTGAAAACTGCTGAGACCAAGAAGCGTGAATCTTTGCTGGAGATCAAGGAAGAGTCCATTCGTACCAAGAATGATCTTGATAAGGAAATCAAAGAGCGTAGAAATGAACTTCAGCGCAATGAGCGGCGGGTGATTCAGAAGGAAGAAAATCTGGATCGGAAGCTCGAAGCCATTGAGAAGAAGGAATCAGGTTTTGCAGCAAAGGAAGAAGAAATTAACAGGCAAAAAGCAGAAGTTGCAAGACTGCACGAGGAACGTGTACAGGAACTTGAGAGAATCTCAGGACTAACCTCTGAACAGGCAAAAGATTATCTTTTAAAAATGATTGAAGATGATGTGAAGCTTGATACTGCAAAATTAATCAAAGAAATGGAAATCAAGGCAAAGGAAGAAGCTGGAAAGAAAGCAAAGGAATATGTTGTAACTGCAATCCAGAAATGTGCTGCGGATCATGTGGCAGAGACTACCATATCTGTGGTTCAGCTTCCGAATGACGAGATGAAGGGAAGAATTATCGGTCGGGAAGGAAGAAATATTCGGACATTAGAGACCATGACGGGTGTGGATTTAATTATTGATGATACCCCAGAAGCGGTTATTCTTTCTGGATTTGATCCAGTTCGCCGGGAGGTTGCCCGTATTGCTTTGGAAAAATTGATTGTGGATGGGCGTATTCATCCAGCAAGAATTGAGGAAATGGTTGAGAAAGCTCAGAGAGAGGTTGAGACCATGATGCGGGAAGAAGGAGAAGCGGCAACTTTGGAAGTGGGAGTGCATGGCATTCATCCCGAGTTGATACGGCTTCTTGGTAAAATGAAATTCCGTACAAGCTATGGTCAGAATGCATTGAAGCATTCCATCGAAGTAGCGCAGCTTTCTGGACTATTGGCAGCAGAAATAGGTGTGGATGTAAGAATAGCAAAACGTGCTGGCTTGCTTCATGATATCGGTAAATCTGTTGACCATGAGATGGAAGGATCACATATTCAGATTGGTGTGGACTTATGTAGGAAATATAAAGAAAGTCCCACGATCATTAATGCAGTGGAAGCACATCATGGAGATGTAGAAGCAGAATCATTGATTGCGTGTCTGGTACAAGCAGCTGATGCGATTTCAGCAGCAAGGCCAGGTGCAAGAAGAGAAACATTAGAAACATATTCAAACAGATTGAAGCAGTTGGAAGATATTGCCAATGCTTTTAAAGGTGTTGATAAGTCTTTTGCTATTCAGGCAGGTAGAGAGATTCGTATTATGGTAGTTCCTGATCAGATTAATGATGCTGACATGATATTGTTAGCACGTGATATTTCAAAACAGATTGAAAATGATCTGGAATATCCGGGACAAATTAAAGTGAATGTAATTCGTGAATCTCGTGTTACTGATTACGCGAAATAGTGAGTGAGTAGTTTTGGGAAAAGGCAATCTTCCAGTGGAAATTCGCCTGGTATGCTCAAATATTCAGACCGTCAACATTTTGTTGGCGGTCTTTTTTATTCTATCGGAATGACCTTGTCACGCTAAAGCGTGAAAGTATCTTTCCGATAGAATAAAAAAGCTCTTATCGCACTGCGGCGGGTATGAAATCTGTCGCAAAGCGACCCGCCGCAGGCGGAGAATCCTGCAAAGCAGGATTCTTTCTTGCCAGTATGTTACCTTTATGATATGAGAAAATAGTGGTTCAGGAGGAAAAATATGAGACAGCCAATGTTAAAAAGGATAAAAAGAGTGTTAGAGCATGAAGGAGCCATTCTTGACATTTATTCAGATTATATGGAGTTACCCGATGGAAAAGTTGAAAAGTGGGATTATGTGGAACATCGCAAAGGAGCAGCGGCGGTGGTTCCGGTACTGCCAGATGGAAGGATTCTGATGGTTCGTCAATATCGCAATGCCTTGGAGAGATTTACATTGGAGATTCCAGCCGGAGCAAGGGATACCAAGACGGAACCAACCATAGAGTGTGCAGCCAGGGAATTGGAAGAGGAGACAGGCTATCGTTGTGACAGGCTAGAATTTTTGCTATCTTTAAAGACTACGGTTGCTTTCTGTAATGAGCTGGTGGATGTATATGTGGCCCGGAATTTGATACCTGCAAATCAGCATTTGGATGAAGGGGAGTTTATAGATTTGGAGCCTCATACACTAGAAGAGCTGTGCACTTTGATTTATCAGGGAGTAATACAGGATGGTAAAACAGTTGCAGGGATTATGGCATACAAAAATAAATATAATGTTTAGATGAAAAAGGGCTTTTACAAATAGTTGGGTGATACGATAATTTTTTTTCAGGGACTTGCATAAGATTAAAAAAAAGAATAGGAAGCTTATGAAAAAATTATTGCATTTTTCCTGGAAACAGAGGGACAGTATCACAAAAAATCAATCCATATGGATAAAGATTATGAAGATTTTTCTCTTGCTGTCTTTTGTAGCAGGTATTTTTACAGCAAATCTTATTGGGAGGGAAGCGGTTTCCCATGCAGGTGTGCTGAATGATTATTTCATTGAAAAATTCCAGTACACTCAGATAAAGGGAGAAAATCTGTTTTTTTATGTTGTTGGGGAACGTCTTCCGCTGCTGCTTTTATTATTTTTGTTGATGGTCACTTCTTTTGGAATTCCAGGGGGAATTCTGACATTGGGATGGCAGGGGTTTTCTGTAGGTTTTATGCTTTCTACTGGAATCGCAAAATATGGTATCAAAGGAATTATGTTGATATTGGCTGGATTATTTCCGCAGTATTTGTTTTATATTCCTGTTTACATATTTTATTGCTGTATGGCTGTATTCCTGCGTCAACGTTTGCGAGAAGAGGGAAGCAATCGTTCCGAACGGGGATTTGTATATGGAATAGGGATGTTGGCTGTTTTTTTGATGTTGCTGATGTTTGTAGCCGGTATTTTTATGGAAAGTTATGTGAATCCAATGATTTTAAAAAATATATTAAAGTTTTTCTGAAGGATAAGTTGGTAGAGGATTTCATCCTTACAGGAATAAAAGAGGTAACAAAATGATGACATATGAGATTCAAAAATTTGTTCAGTATATGAGGGAGGTTCGTAAGACATCGGATAACACGGTGGTATCTTATGAACGGGATTTGAAGAAAATGAATCAGTTTTTTGTAGAGCAGGGAATGGACCAGGTAAATCAGGTTACTCTTACAATGCTGAATGCTTATATTTTGTTCCAGGAAAAACAAGGGAGGAAATCATCAACTATTTCCAGGAGTGTTGCAGCATTGAAGGCTTTTTTTGGCTATTTGTACAAACAAGGTGATATAGCGGAAAATGTGGCTGAGGAATTAAAGGCGCCAAAGGTGGAGAAAAAAATGCCTGGATTTCTGACGAAGGAAGAAACGGTACGTTTACTGGAGGGGACCAAAGGAAAAACTCCCAAGGAATTACGAGATAGTGCAATGCTGGAATTATTGTATGCCACTGGAATTCGTGTGTCAGAGCTGATTTCATTGGAAGTTTCGGATGTGAATCTGACCATGGAATATATTGTTTGCAGAGATGGAAAAAAAGAGCGTATCGTTCCCTTTGGAGGGGTGGCAAAACAGGCATTAGAGCTTTATTTGCGAGATGGACGGCCTGCTCTGAGTGAAGCCAACAATTTTTATCTGTTTACCAATTGCTCTGGCCAGGCCATGAGCCGTCAGGGTTTTTGGAAATTGGTGAAGGCTTATGGAAGGAAAGCTGGAATTACAAGAGAGCTGACGCCTCACATGCTGCGACATTCTTTTGCAGTGCATCTGGTCAGCAATGGTGCAGATTTGTATTCGGTAAAGGAAATGTTGGGACATTCCGATATTTCTACCACTCAGGTGTATGAGAGAATAAGCGAGAATTCTATGCGGGAGGTTTATGCAAGAGCTCATCCTAGAAGCTAAAAAAGAAAGGGGCTGCTGGAAAATTGCTAATTGTGAAAGCCCCTTTCTTTTTTATGAAACATTGATAGATCTATCAGTATCAGTTATTCGTTCATTTCTGCAATATGATAAATCAAGTCTTCGGATTCCGGCCATCCCAGGCAAGGGTCTGTAATCGATTTTCCATATACATGTTCGCCAACTTTTTGACAGCCAGGTTCAAGATAGCTTTCAATCATGACGCCCTTTACCATTTTTTTGATTTCCGGTGAGATTTTACGGTTATGCATGATTTCTTTTACAATTCTTATCTGCTGTTCATATTGCTTATTCGAATTGGAATGATTGGAATCAATGATAGCAGCAGGATTTACAAGGTCCATTTTGTCATACATCTGAATCAGCCGTTCCAGGTCTTCGTAATGATAATTGGGAATGCAAACACCTCGTTTGTTGACGGCTCCTCTTAGGACTACATGGGTCAGTGGATTTCCTGTGGTGCTTACCTCATAACCCCGGAATACAAAGTGATGGGGATGCTGGCCGGCATATACGGAATTCAACATGACAGAAAAATCTCCACTGGTAGGGTTTTTCATTCCGGCAGGAACATCAAAACCACTGACGGTCAGACGGTGATGCTGATCTTCGACAGAACGTGCTCCGATAGCGACATAGGACAGCAGATCTTCTACATAAGGCCAGTTTTCTGGATAAAGCATTTCATCTGCGGAGGAAAGTCCGCTTTCTTCAATTGCCCGGATATGCATTTTACGCATGGCAATGAGGCCAGTAAGCATATCTGGTTTTTTTTCTGGGTCGGGCTGGTGGGCGATTCCTTTATATCCTTCCCCTGTGGTACGAGGCTTGTTGGTATAAATACGCGGAACAATTACCAGACGGTCAGCTACCTTTTCCTGAACCTTGCATAGACGGCTGATATAGTCGCAGACGGAATCTTCATTGTCGGCAGAACAAGGACCGATAATTACCAGGAATTTATCTGATTTGCCAGTAATAATATCCTGAACCATTTGATCTCGCTGCATTTTTGCAGCGGCTGCTTTGGGGGATAAGGAATATTCTTGTTTAATTTCCTCTGGGCTTGGAAGTTGTTTTAAAAATGTAAAACTCATAATGATTCTCTCCTTATAAAGTTTATGGAAGTAATGGTGTTCATACTGAAATATCTTAATGGATTCTACAAAATATGTCAATGGCTGGAAATATATTGCAATACCGCCTGGGACTTGCTATAATTAGTCTTGTTGTTTTCAAGGGATAAAGAAAAAAGCGGAAACAGAGAAACATGAATGGAGGAAATCATGAATCATTTAGATGAATTGCGTGTTAGGCTGTCTGTATGTGACGAACAGATCCTAGAATGCCTTTTAAAAAGGAATGCTATTGTAGAAGATATTATGAAATATAAGGAATCCCATAATATGCAGATTATTCAGCCAGAGCAGGAGAAACGGCAGACGAAGAAGCTGTTAGAAGAACTGGAAGGGCAGAAGCATGCCAAGGAGATTCTGGATATATTTAATCGCATTACTTATAATAGTAAGAAAATCCAGGCAAGACATTTATTCCATTATAATATCGTCTTGATTGGATTTATGGGAAGTGGAAAATCCACGATATCAGATTATTTAAGTACAATGTTTGCGATGGAAACTGTAGAGATGGATCAGGTTATTTCTGAGCGGGAGGGGATGAGTATTTCAGATATTTTTGCAGTATACGGGGAAGAGTATTTCCGTAATCTTGAGACCAGTCTTTTGATAGAAATGCAAGGCAAGAATAATGTGGTTATTTCTTGCGGCGGTGGGACACCTATGCGGGAAAATAATGTGGTTGAGATGAAAAAGAATGGAAAGGTTGTCCTTTTGACTGCAAGTCCGGAAACCATATATCACCGTGTAAAAGACAGCCATGACAGACCTCTTCTGGAAAATAATAAAAATGTTTCATTTATCTCAGAATTGATGGAAAAAAGAAAACAAAAATACGAGACAGCCGCTGATGTTATCATTGAAACGGATGGAAAGAATGAGCTTGAAATTTGTGAGGAGATTGTACAAAGACTGCTGGAGTTGGAAGAAAATGAAAACGAAAAAATGAGCTGATAGAAAACCGCTCAAGCAATACATAATGTGTATGTGATTTCTATAAACCGATGGGGTGTGGGAACATGACAGCTCCATCAAAAGGAGATTGCAGACCCAAACAGTCTGGTAAATATGATGTATGGCTGTTTGGGTCTGGCATGAAACTTGCATCTTGTGTTGCCTGCTGTTTTCCCAGGACGCATGGTTATTTGACTCAGATAAAATCTCGTTTGTCTAAAACATTAAGAATGTTACGCGCCTCTTCTGTGCCTTCGATGATTCTTCTTGCCCGGACACTGTCTCCAATATTCATAATCTCGATTTTTCCAGTATCAAAATTTTCCTGGAGCTGTTTGAGAATTGGATTGTTTGCACGCATTCCAAGGCATACAAAACCATAGTCGAAAGGAAGCTCTTCTTCCGTACCGTCAGGATTCTTTACAAGGAAAGAATCTTCTTTGACTTCCAGAAGGGCAGTATTAGTAAGCTGTTTTACATTGTGTTTTTCCATCAAATTAAAAGTACCTGTTTTAGATACCGGATCAATGCCATTTCCAATGATAGGCATCATTTCCACAATGCTTACATTAGCGCCCCGAGGAGCAAAATATTCTACTACATCTAAGCCTACGGCGCCGCCGCCGATTACTACAACTTTTTTATCACTCATATCTTCTGGATAATCTCCAGATACTACGTGATTAATCATATTCAATATAGAAGAAACTTTACCGTTTTCTTTATCAATCACATCGTGAAGCCCTTTGATCGGGGGCAGGAGAGGACTGGAGCCGGTAGCATTGACGATAATGTCGGGATGCAGGCTCTTTACCTGTTCAATGTTTGCTTCGGTATTTTTGAAAATAAACAAGTTTTTCATTTTCTCTGCACGATGGATCAGATAGTTCGGAAAATCTGCCAGACGATTTTTATCTGGTATCTTTGAAATTTCAGCAGCTAAACCGCCCAGGTAAGGCTTCTTCTCAATAAGAAATGTGGTACATCCAACTTCCGCTGCTGTACATGCAGCTTCTAAGCCAGCCGTACCTGCACCGATTACCACTACATTACACTGGCGTTTTACGCGTTTCTTTTTGTAATTCTCTCCAGTATTTACACCTGGATTGATGGTACAACGAATGGGCCGATTAATGCCAATTCGGTGTCCGGCACATCCGATATTACAAGAAATACATTTGCGAATATCTTTTACATCGCCGAATTCTACTTTATTTACCCATTCTGGATCAGCAATGAGTCCACGGCCAATACCAATAAGATCTGCATGTCCTTTTTCCAGGATATTGTCTGCAATTCTTGGATCACGGATATTTCCCATGGTGATGCATGGCTTATGATAACGTTCTTTGACTGCTTTTGCCATGTAGGAACGCCAGCCGTCAGCCAGGTAATTGGCGTCAATCTGATATTGAATGGAGCCGTTTAATCCTGCTGAAACGTCAAATACATCCACCTCTTTTTCGAAATACTGGAGATATTCTAAGGTGTCTTCCAATGTATTTCCACCTTCCATAAATTCGTCGGCGCTTATCCGGACAAAAATAGGGAAAAATGGTCCTACTTGTTTGCGGACTTCTTCTATTACTAATCTGGCAAAACGTGCACGATTTTCTGGTGAACCACCGAATTCGTCTGTCCGTTTGTTTGTCAATGGAGAAAGGAACTGGCTCAGAAGATAGGAATGTCCAGCATGTATTTCTACAGCATCAAATCCTGCTGTCTGGGCACGCTTTGCTGCCTTGCCGTATTTTTCAACGATTTCATATATTTCCTCTTTGGATAAGGGACGTGGAATTTCGCCGCCTTCCTTGGAAGGAATGTCGGAAGCAGATACTGGCTGTATGCCAGTACGCTGAGCCTGTGCAGAGGCGCCGGCATGGTTGATTTGGATAGCAATACATGCGCCGTGTTTATGTACGGTTTCACATAATTTGTACAATCTGGGGATGTAGCTGTCGTGGTCAATACGCAGCTGTGTGGTTCCATTGGAACCTTGTGGGGAAAACACACTGGCATTCTCAACAATAATTAAGCCTGTACCGCCTTTTGCGCGCTGCTCATAATAATTAATGTGCAGGAAACTCATTTCACCATTTTGTTCACCATAATTTGTACCCATTGGCGTCATGACAATTCGGTTTTTCATAGTCATGCGTTTTACGGTAAATGGTTCAAAAATATGTTTGTATTCATTTTTCATTGATAGTGACCCCCAAGTTTATTTTATAGTGTCATATCTATTTTCCCTGTCGTGGTGAATGATGGCAGGGATGACAAAAATATGGGTTAGAGAGGTTGTTAATATAGCATACTTTAGAATACGGGCGGTTCTAAAGTATTTCTTGTATTTAAGTATAATAGAGAAATAACGGAAAAACAAATTGGTATTTTTGTGAAAATCTATAGAAAATGTGCATAGGTTTTGGTATGATGTTTGTATAAGGGGCTGGAAAATCATTTTATTTTGGGAAAGGATATGTGCAGAGTATGAATTTGAATCAACTTTATTATTTTGTAACATTGGCAGAGACGGAACATTATTTAAGAGCGGCAGAGATTTTGTCCATTACCCAGCCCAGCTTAAGTCATGCAGTTGCAAAGCTGGAGGAAGAATTGGGAACGAAGCTTTTTGAAAAGAAAGGCCGGAATGTTGTTCTGACAAAATATGGAAAAGTATTTCTGGAATACGCTACGGAATCTTTACAATCCCTGGAGGTTGGAATAAAGAAAACGAAGGCCATGACCGGAAAGAACTCAGGTGTGATTGATTTGGCATATATTTATACTCTGGGATTGGAATTCGTACCAGGTTTGGTGAGAAGCTTTTTGAAAGACAATCCTCAGTTGAATGTAGAATTTCGGTTTACAGTGGGAAATACCCAGGATATTATCCGGGGATTGAAGGAAGAAAAATATGATGTGGCATTCTGTTCCCGAAGAGAAGAAGAAAAGCAGATCCTTTTTGAACCAGTGGTGGAGGAAAAATTGGTGGTGGTTGTATCAAAGGGACACCCACTAGCAGTAAAAGAACATATTTCTTTGGAGGAAACGGAAAGCTATCCCCAGATATTTTTTACAAAATCCAGCGGACTGCGTCCTACAATAGAAAAAATGTTTGAGATGACAGGGATCGTTCCAAAGATCGCTTATGAAATAGAAGAAGACAGTGCAATGGCAGGTCTTGCTGCCCAAAATTTTGGAATTGCGGTAATGCCAGAGGTTCCCGTATTAAAATATTTGGATGTAAAAATATTGGATATTACAAATCCTGTAATCGAACGCTACATCTATATGGCACAGATAAAGGGGCAGTATCAGCCGCCGGTTTTAAAAAATTTTATGAAATATGTGCAGAATCACCAGTTGAAAAAATAAAAAAGGTGTTATATAATAGGTGCCAAGAGGTTGTTAGAGAATTAACAAACGGGCAAGAGACAAAGATAGGAAAGACATAAGGATAATGAAAAATTAAGAGAAAGAAGGAAATTTATCATGGCAGAAAGAATTACAGGACATACAGAGCTTATCGGATTAATGGCTTATCCAATCAGACATTCAAGTTCACCAGCAATGCATAATGAGGCATTTGCTTATCTTGGTCTGGACTATGCATATCTTGCTTTTGAAGTAGACAATGATACCTTAGAAGATGCAGTAAAGGGGCTTCGCGCATTGAGAATGGTTGGCTCTAACGTATCAATGCCTAACAAAACAGTAGTACATAAATATTTAGATAAATTGTCACCAGCAGCAGAGCTCTGCGGTGCAGTAAATACGATCGTGAATGAGAACGGTGTGCTGACCGGACATATCACAGATGGTATTGGATATATGAAAGCTTTAAAGGATAACAATATTGATGTAATTGGCAAAAAAATGACAATTGTAGGTTCCGGCGGAGCAGCTACGGCGATTGAGGTTCAGGCAGCTCTTGACGGTGTGGCAGAAATGTCTATCTTTAATATTAAGGATAAATTCTGGGATAATGCTCAGGAAACAGTAAAGAAAATCACGGAAAGAACGAACTGCAAGGTTGCTTTGTATGATTTGGCTGATTTGGATAAATTAAAAGAAGAAATTGCAGATTCTTATTTGTTTGCAAATGCAACAGGAATGGGAATGAAGCCTTTGGAGGGACAGACATATATTCCAGACAAATCTTTCTTCCGCCCAGATCTGATTGTAACAGATGTTGTTTATTCTCCACGTGAGACTGCAATGCTTAAGATGGCAAAAGAAGTAGGCTGCAAGACCATGAATGGTATGGGTATGATGTTATTCCAGGGTGCAGCAGCTTTTGAAATGTGGACCGGAAAAGAAATGCCGATTGAGCATATGAAAGAGATTCTTGATATCAAATATGAATAAAATGTATATAAAATGAAGCTTGACAATTGAATAACAGTATTTGAATAATAGCGGACGGTGCATGGCGCACTAGGTGCGTTATGCACCAGTGGAGGGAAAAATGAAGAAAAAGTATTTGTTTAGTGCACTGATTCTGTATTTGAATTATTTTATCCATGGGATTGGGTGTTCTATTTTGAGTCAACAAGTTGTTAAGGAAACCTTGATCATGCAATGGGGAATTGACGATGTCATGCAGGTGACTGCAATTGCGGCTGCGCTGGGACTGGGCCGTCTCATTTCGTTGCCTTTTGCAGGGCCTTTGTCTGATAAGCTGGGACGTAGGATATCTGTTTTAATAGGTGTGGCTTCCTACGTAATCTTTTTTGTAGGTATTGCATTTTCACCAAATATCCAGATTGCTTATGTGGCAGCGGTTCTTGGCGGTATTGCCAATTCTTTCCTGGATACGGCAACTTATCCTGCTGTAGCAGAGATTATTTATGCGTATACAGGTATTGCAACCATGGGGATTAAATTTTTCATCTCGATTGCTCAGTTATTGATGCCTTTCTTCCTGGGAATTTTTGCAGGAACAAAGATGTCATATCTGGCTTTACCATTGGTAGCAGGTGTTGCCATTGCAATTCTCGGCGTACTGGCTATTTTTATGCCATTGCCTCAGGAATCTGCAAGCAGCAAATCAGAATCGTTTCTTGACAATTTGAAAAATGCCCATTTTTCATTGGAAAGCGTTGCCTTAATTTTGATCGGATTTACAAGTACGGCAACGTTTCAGCTTTGGCTTAATTGCGCCCAGACATTTGGAAAAGAAATTGCTGGTATTCCATCAGAGACAGTTTCTATCATGCAGACCTATTATTCAGCCGGAACGATGGTTGCCCTTGTTGTGACGAGTATTTTGATTACAAAATTCAAACAGGTAAGATTTCTTGTGATCTATCCAGCAATCTCATCTGTGATGCTGGTGCTTGTGTATCTTATGAAAACACCAATGATTTGTTATATAGGCGCTTTTGTGCTTGGATATGCGGCAGCAGGCGGAGTGCTGCAGATGGCAACTGCAACTGTTAATGATCTGTTTCCCAAGATTAAGGGAACCATTACAAGTCTTGTTATGATTGCATCCAGTTTGTGTAATTATACCATTCTAAGCGCTGCATCAAAAATGACAGCTATGAATGTAATTGTGATGAACCTTGTAATTACTGTTATAGGTGTTCTTCTTGCAGTATTTGTAAATCTGAGATATGGAACCTTATTGGAAAATGCAGAAAAGTCAAAATAAATGGGAGGTAGCAGAATGAATCCGGTAGTTGTAAGAAATGTAAGAATAGGGGAAGGAATTCCTAAAATCTGTGTGCCAATTGTTGGTGTGACCAAGGAAGATATTATCAAAGAAGCAAAAACTTTTGATGCGATTCCGGTAGATGTAGTAGAATGGCGTGTAGACTGGTTCGAGCACGTATTTGAGATTGAAAAGGTGAAAGAAGTATTGGCAGAGCTGCGTGAGGCATTGAAAGAAACTCCCATTCTTTTCACATTCCGTACCTCCAAAGAAGGCGGAGAAAAATCCATTGAGCCAAAAGCTTATGCAGAATTAAATAAGGCTGCTGCGGAAAGCGGATATGTTGATTTGGTTGATGTGGAAGCATTTACAGGGGATGAGATTGTAACAGAGATTATTGAAGCAGTACATCAGCATGGAGTCAAAGTAGTTGCTTCTAACCATGATTTTGATAAGACTCCAGAGAAGGATGATATTGTGGGTAGGCTCTGTAAGATGCAAGAGCTTGGTGCAGACATTCCGAAAATTGCTGTGATGCCTCAGAGCAAAGCAGACGTTTTGACCTTGTTAGCGGCAACAGAAGAAATGAACAGAAAGCATGCGGACCGTCCGATTATTACCATGTCCATGGCAGGTACAGGGGTTATCAGCCGTCTTTGTGGTGAAGTATTTGGTTCCGCGTTGACATTTGGAGCTGCAAAAAAAGCTTCTGCTCCAGGGCAAATGGGGGTAGAAGACTTAGCACAGGTACTTTCTCTTTTACATAAAAGCTTGTAATATATTTGATGGCACAGAGGGGTTTGACGATATGATTTCGCCAAACCTCTTTTTCTATTTCGAGCCGTTTTTCCAAATGAAAAATGGTGGTTAGATAAGGAGGAAGTTTATGAAAAAAGCGCTGTTGTGGCTGAATGATAGTCTGGAAGAATTTCTTATGATTATCAGTTTGATTCTGATGACAATGATTATGGGAATACAGGTGTTTTCCCGGTATGTGCTGGGGGCCTCTCTTTCCTGGTCAGAGGAGTTGACAAGATATATTTTTGTATGGGCCGGATTCCTAAGTGTTAGCTATTGTACGAAAAAATGTGTTTCTATTAAAATTGAACAGTTTGTTGCCATATTTCCCAGACGGGGGAAAGCGGTTTTTAAACTGGTAAATCATACATTTGAATTGATCTTCTTTTTCTATCTGATACCTTTTGCAGTAAAATATCTGATGTCAGCAGTGGAAAGCGGGCAGGTCAGTCCCGCTTGTGGTATTCCCATGTATTATGTGCAGTCGGCTCCGCTGGTTAGTTTTCTTTTGGTGGCTATAAGGATTATGCAAAGATGGTATATTGAACTTCAGGTAATTCGAAAGGGTTATGAAGAGCCGGGGAAAGTAAATCAGAAAGATAAAAACGAAAAAAGAGAGGAGGCATGAAAATGTCAGCGGTGATTGTTTTTATCATTTTTGTAATTTGCCTGGTGATTGCGATTCCAGTTTCCATTTCCTTGGGTATCGTATCTGTTCTTCCAGGCGCTTTTGATGCATCCTTTACAGCATCTGGGCAGTTTGTCGTACGTTCTATGTTGGGGGGAATTGACAGTTTTCCTCTTTTGGCAGTGCCGATGTTTGTGCTTTCCGGTATTGTGATGGCTAAGGGCGGAATTTCCAAAAAGCTGTTTGATGTGTTTGCTTTTTTTCTGGGGAAACGGACGGCGGGGGTTCCCTGTGCAGTGATTGTAACCTGTCTGTTTTATGGGGCGATTTCTGGTTCGGCTCCAGCAACCGTGGCTGCGGTAGGGAGCATGACCATTCCAATTTTGACGAAGCTTGGATATGACAAAGCTTTTTCTACCGCAATGGTGGCGGTATCTGGTGGTCTTGGAGTAATCATTCCTCCAAGCATTCCCTTTATCATGTATGGTATGGCGTCTGGGGCGTCAGTCAGTGACCTGTTTCTTTCAGGGATTATCCCGGGGTTGTTAATCAGTGGCTTATTAATGTTATATGCCATCTATTATTGCAAAAAAAATGGCGAGGATAAAGAAAAAATCAATATAGTTGTGGGGGAACTCCATGACAAAGGTTTTCTGGCTGTGCTAAAGGACAGCTTTTTTGCATTGTTAAGTCCGGTGATTATTTTAGGCTGCATTTATTCTGGAGTTGCTTCTCCTACAGAGGCGGCTGTCATTTCTGTATTTTATGCGTTGATTGTCAGTCTGTTTATCTATAAAACCATTGGATTTAAGGATGTTTGGGGAATTATGGAGGAGTCTGTACGCACATATGCGCCGATTCTATTTATTTTAGCGACCTCTGTGGCTTTTTCCAGGGTATTAACGCTGATGCAGGTTCCACAAGCAGTCAGTGAATGGATTCTTATGCATTTTACCAATCGAATCGCATTGCTTTTAGTGATCAATCTGTTCCTACTGATTGTAGGTATGGTAATGGATACTACGCCAGCGATTTTGATTTTGACACCGATTCTTTTGCCGATTGTGGAAGCGGTGGGAATGCATCCGGTTCATTTTGGAGTTATGATGGTTGTAAATTTGGCGATTGGTTTTGTTACGCCGCCAATTGGGGTGAATTTGTTTGTGGCAAGCTCCCTGACAGATATTCCAGTTATGAAGATTGCAGGAAAGGCAATGCCTATGATTGTTTATTTCTTGATTGCACTGCTTCTTTTAACATTTATACCAGCAATCAGTATTGCGTTTATTTAGGAGGTGCAGGATGAAAAGGAATGGAATTGCTGTATTATGGCTTTTCATAGGAGTGATGATGCTGGCAGCGGCAGGCTGTGGAAAAGGGGAAACAAATGAAGAGGAGCAAAGATATGCCTGGCCTCTGGGAACGGCCAGCCCGGAGGATACTGTGACACAGATTTATGCGGAGAAGTTTGCAGAAGAAGTGGGACGGCTAAGCGATGGGAAAATGAAAATTCAGGTATATCCCAATAGTACCCTGGGCGGAGACCGAGAGCTGTTGGAAACATGCCGGGATGGGGACATTCCTTTTGTAATTCAAAACACGGCTCCCCAGGTATCCTTTATGGAGGATTTGGCGATTTTTGATATGCCTTGTATGTTTGATACCATTGAAGAAGTCCGAAAGAAAGTAGATGATGAGAAATTTTATGGACTTATGGAGAAGGTTTATCAGAATGGGGGATATCAATTGCTTGGGTATGCAGACCAGGGATTTCGAGTGATGTCCACAAATCAAAATATCGATGTCTTCGAAGATTATAAAGGGCAGAAAATCAGGACAATGGAAAATGCTTACCATATAGACTTTTGGAAAGCCTTGTCTGCTGCCCCTACCCCTATGACATTCAGTGAAGTGTATATTGGATTGCAGCAGGGAACCATTGACGCCCAGGAAAATCCTTATGAAGTGATTGTATCCAATCGATTGTATGAGCAGCAGGATTATGTGGTGGAGACCAACCACCTTCCTCATTTGATTTCCCTGATTGTCAGTGATAGCTTCTTCCAGGGGCTTCCAAAGGAAAAACAGGAAATACTGATAAAGGCAGCAGAGCTTGCAGGTGAAGAAGCCAGGAAAGCCTCAGACGAACGTATCGCCGATAAGATCAAGGAGATTGAGGCAAGTGGGACGAAGATTGTAGTATTGAGTGAAGAAATGCGGGAAGAAATGCGAGAAGCATCCCAAGGGGTATACGCAGAAATTCAAAAGGTCGTAAGCACTGACATTGTCCGTGCATATATGGAATAAGAATGTATATAAATTGCACCTGAAATGATTCTTTCAGGTGCAATTTGCACAAATTTTTAAAAACATGAAAATTCTTTTGATTTTTAAAAAAAAGTGTGGTACAATATCACCATTGCAGAAAATACTTGGTCAAGCACCCATAGTTTAACGGATAAAATACCAGATTCCGGTTCTGGGGCTGGGGGTTCGATTCCCTCTGGGTGCATTGAAACTTATTATTGTTGTATTCCGCAGAAGAATAAGTTGGAATATGACTGAATGATATAGATGAAACAAATAAGGAGCAAATATGAATTTTAGAAATAGAGAGAATGAAAATTGTGAATTAGTATCTGAAAATAGAGTTGGAATAGATAAAATTACAGAGTTTTTGAAGAAAAATGTTCGATATGTTTCAAGAGGAGCTATGGTTTTTGCTTTGGCAGCCGTTCTTATGTTGACAACAGCATGTAACGGGAATAATAACGGCGGCGAGCAGAAGCAGCCTCAGAAAGAAGAAGAACAGACGCCTGCGCCTACCGAGGAGCCGAAGGCAGAGAAGGATGAGTATGAAGTGGATGCCCATCCAGAAGTGAAGGAATTGATATCTACTTATTATAGCGCTTACGCAACAGGCGACATTGATAAGCTGGAATCCATTACCCAGTCTCTTTCTGATATGGAAAAAAGTTACATTAAGATGCTGGGAGAGCATGTGGAAAGCTATAGTGATGTGACTTGCTATACAAAGGAAAGTTCAGAAGAGGGAGCTTTTTTGGTATCTGTGACATTCACCATGAATTACAGCGGTTTGGAAGGCGGACTTCCAGGCATGGATTTCTTCTATGTTAGAACCAATGAAGAGGGCAGCCTTTACATTGATAATCTTTATAGCTCCTTTAACCGTGAGATGGGAGAACAGGAGACAGTAGCAGAAATTGACAGTACGATTGCAGAATTTGAAGGCGGGGAAGATGTGCAAAAGCTTCGGGAAGAAGTGCAAGGCAAATACAATGATGCAATTGCATCTGACGAGAATTTGAAGAAGACAGTCGATGCTGTATCGGAAGCAATCCGTCAGTGGAAAGATTCTTATACACCGGAAGAGCCGAAAGAGGAGAATAAGGAAGAAGAACCAAAACAAGAAGAGCCGGCAGATGATAAGAAAGAAAAGTCGGCAGATGATAAGAAAGAAAAGCCGGAAGAAAAAGAGAAAGCTCCAGAAGAGAATCAGGAGCAGGCTCCAGAAGAAAATCAAGAACAAGCTCCGGAAGAAGCTCCAGAAGAAGCGCCTCAGGAAGATACCACTCCCGAGATCAATTATGTTCCAGAAGGAAAAGTCCTGACGGCAAGCAGCAGCTATAATGTGCGTAAGTCTATGGGTGAATCATCAGAATTGGTTGGAACCACTGCTGAGGGTGATAGTATAAAAGTAATTTTGAGTTATGCAGAAGGATGGACAAAGGTTGAATGGAATGGACAGACTGGATATATTCGAACAGATTTGTTGTTGAATAATTAGGATTCCTTTTTGATTCACTTCCTTTTGCGTGGATTATGAGTGTTTATGTTTGAATTGAAATTGGAAATTACAGGAAAAGAAGCGATGGAAAATAGGAAGGGAGAATTGCCAGAACTGGCAGTTCTCTTTTTCATCTTATAGGAAAGACCGTGTTACTGTAAAGTGTTAAAGTCTATGACTTTCCTATAAGATAAAAATAATATGCACACTCGTGCGAATAGAAGATGTCACTGCGTGACCGCACTCGTGCGAATAGAAGATGTCACTGCGTGACCGCACTCGGCGCAGCAAAGTGTCCAAGCCCCACATGAGTGAGGAGTAGGGGAGCAGAAGTGGGCTTGCCCACTTTGTTCTCTTATAGGAAATATTATGTTGCTTTAAAGCAAGAAAGCCTATGGTTATCTTACCATATAGGAATGTGTATCGAAAACCTGAATAAAAAATGCAAAATGTTTCAACCTAATAGGAAACAAAATCAGGAGGAAACTATGCGTAATTATCAGGAAATTAATTTATTGAAAGAAACAAGGAAAAATGCTTCTATGGCCATCAATGCCATTGATACACTGATGGGGAAAATTTACAATCAAGAGTTTGCATATGAGTTGACAGCTCAGAGGAACCGCTTTCGGGATTTTGAGCAAAAAGCAGCAGCGGGATTGTGGGAGCATGGTTTGATGGCACGAGAATCTAACCTGGAAAAAGCCATGCTTTGGGGCGCAATTCAGGCAAATACCATGTTGAATATCAGTACGCCTCATGTGGCAGATATGATGATACAAGGGAATACAAAGGGAATTGCGGAGCTTTTGAAGGTTAGGCATAATAATAAAAATACCGGAAGTTTTGCCAATGAGCTGGCGGAAGAACTGATGGATTTTGAAGAAGAAAATATTGAACGATTAAAAAGATTTTTATAAAGGTGTGTGGATTGTCAATGACAGAATCAATCAGAATCAATAAATATCTCAGTGAGGCAGGAGTTTGTTCCAGAAGGGAAGCAGATCGCCAAATTGAACGAGGAATTGTTACAATTAATGGCAGAACAGCAGTCATGGGGGATAAAGTATGTCCCAGTGATGAGGTTATGTATGGGAAGAAAAGAGTGTCGATGGAGGAAGAAGTGATTCTTCTTGCTGTAAATAAGCCGTCAGGAATTGTATGCACTTCGGAGAAGCGGGAAAAGGATAATATTATTGATTATATGAATTATCCCAAACGAATTTATCCCATCGGTAGGTTGGACAAAAATTCCCATGGATTGATTCTGATGACCAATCAGGGGGAATTGGCAAACCAAATTATGCGTAGCAGGAATTATCATGAAAAAGAATATATTGTGAAGGTGAATAAAGATATTACAGATGATTTTTTACGAAAAATGTCTGGAGGCGTGCATTTGGAGGAGCTAAAGACAACTACCAGGCCATGCCAGGTGGAAAAAGTGGGGAAACGGACCTTTCGGATTATTTTGACCCAGGGATTGAATCGGCAGATTCGGCGTATGTGTGAACAGTTCCAGTATCGGGTTTTGGACTTAAAACGGGTACGGATTATGAATATCTGTTTGGGCAATTTAAAAGAAGGAACATATCGGAAAATCACCGGTCAGGAATGGAAAGATTTGCAGGAGCAATTAGAAAAATAGAGCATGAGGTATGAAGGGAAAGGATTTGCAGCATGGACAGAAATCAGGCAAAAATTAGGATACAAGATCTTTGCAATCAGTTGGAATATCATAGCGACCGTTATTATAATATGGACAGTCCTGAAATTAGCGATCATGAATATGACACTATGATGCAGGAATTGAAATTATTGGAGAAGGAATATCCAGATTTAGTTACTGCAGATTCTCCCACGCAGAAGGTGGGCGGAACGGCAAAACGTGAGGCTGGTGTATTGGTCAGGCACAATGTCCCTATGTTAAGTTTGCAGGATGTGTTCTCCAAAGAAGAAGTGGAAGAATTTGTGGAGGAAATGCAGAAGCAATTGGATGATCCTGAATTTGTGGTAGAGTATAAGATTGACGGCCTTTCTATGGCTCTTCGTTATCAGGACGGCGTATTGAAAACAGCAGTAACCAGAGGGGATGGTATTAACTTTGGCGAAGATGTGACTGTCAATGCAAAAGTCATTTCTGATGTGAAGAAGAAGCTAAAGGTTCCTGTGGAATATTTGGAGATCCGGGGCGAGGTATATATGAAGAACCAGGATTTTGACCGTGTCAATGAAATGCAGGAATTAAAAGGAAAAAAGACCTTTGCCAATCCCAGGAATTGTGCGGCAGGAACCTTGCGGCAGTTAGACAGCAAAATTACAAAAGAACGAGGGTTGTCCATGTTTGTGTTTAATATCCAACAGGTACGGGGAAAAGATTTTGAAACCCATACCCAGGGATATGAATATTTGAAACAGAATGGAATTCCTGTGATCGATGAGTATCGTGTCTGTAAAAACAAAGAAGAGGTCTGGGAAGCAATCTGTGCCATTGGCGAGAACCGAGGGAATTTGGGATATGATATTGATGGCGCTGTGGTAAAAATAAATTCTCTCTCAGACCGAGAGAAGCTTGGCGCCACTTCCAAAGTTCCCCGTTGGGCGGTTGCTTATAAATATCCTCCAGAGGAAAAGGAAACAACCCTTTTGGATGTGGAATTGTCGGTAGGGAGAACTGGACGAATTACGCCTACGGCGATTTTTGAACCAGTGCGGCTTTGTGGTACTACGGTATCCCGGGCAACCCTTCACAATCAGGATTTTATTGATGAATTGGATATTCGGATTGGCGACCGGATTTTGGTGTATAAATCTGGGGAGATTATTCCTAAGATACGAAAAGTGTTGAAAGAAAAACGGCCCAAACACACAGAGGCTTATCATTTACCAGAGCTCTGCCCTGTCTGTGGAGCAAAGACAGAGCGGGAAAAGGATACCGCAGATATTAAGTGCACTTCCCCCAATTGCCCAGCTCAATTAGAGCGGCATATCATCAATTTTGTGGGTAGGGATGCCATGGATATCAAAGGCTTTGGAACTGTGTATGTGGAAGAGCTGGTGCATCTTGGCTACCTGAAGGATATTGCAGATATTTATGTGTTAAAAGAGTATCGGGAAGAATTGATTGCCCAAGGAATTATTGGAAAAGAAAAGAATACCGATAAGCTGCTCTTGGCCATTGAGAAATCCAAAGAAAATGACGCTTACCAGCTTTTGACAGGCTTTGGGATTCCAAATGTGGGAAAGGCGGCCGCCAAATCTATTTTGAGGGAATTCGGCAGTATAAAGAATTTGCGTGAAGCAGATGAGGAAGCGCTAAAAAATGTCAATGATATCGGTGAGGTCAGTGCAAGATGCATCCTGGAATTTTTTGCAGATGAGAAGAATCAGAGAATTACAGAACGGATGGAGCAGTATGGTGTGAATATGGAATCTAAGGAGCAGCCTAAGGGAGATAAGCTTGCAGGGATGACCGTTGTGGTTACCGGAACGCTGCCTACCTTGGGGCGAAAGGAAGCCGCTACCTTAATTGAACAGCAGGGCGGTAAGGTTTCTGGTTCCGTATCGAAAAAGACCACCATGGTGCTGGCAGGAGAAAATGCAGGAAGTAAATTAAGTAAAGCTCAGGAGTTGGGTGTACGGGTAATTTCAGAAGAAGAGCTGCTTGCTATGCTGAAGTAAAAGAGGTTTGGTATGGATGCTTCTTGTATAGAGGATTGTATAGTTCGTGAAAGGTTAAACTCAGTGTAGTAAAATTTATAGAATAGAAAGAAGGAAAAGTTTATGCCAATTAAGGTGCAGAGTGATTTGCCAGCGAAAGAAACCTTGGAGCGGGAAAATGTATTTACTATGGATGAAAACAGGGCGGTACATCAGGATATCCGGCCGATTGAGGTAGGAATTTTGAATTTAATGCCATTGAAGGAGGAAACAGAGCTGCAGATTCTTCGGGCTCTTTCCAATACACCTTTGCAGGTGGATGTGACGTTTGTGGTAATGGGCAGCCATGAGTCCCGCAATACCTCAAGCAGTCATTTGAATAAATTTTATCATACCTTTTCGGAGATTCGGGAACGGAAATTTGATGGATTTATTATTACAGGGGCGCCAGTGGAAAAGATAGAATATGAGGAAGTAGATTATTGGAAAGAATTTGAGGAAATCTGCAATTGGACAAAAACCAATGTGACCTCTACCATGCATTTGTGCTGGGGAGCCCAGGCTGGCCTATATTATCATTATGGGATTCCAAAGGAAATGCTGGAGCACAAGATGTTTGGTTTATTTGAGCATAAAGTAAGAAACCGGAAAATTCCCTTGGTGCGGGGGTTTGATGACTATTTTTTGGCGCCCCACTCCAGGCATACCCAGGTGCGCATAGAAGATATTGAAAAAGTGCCGGAGCTTACGGTTTTAGCTGAATCAGAGGAGGCAGGCGCGTATCTGATTATGGACACTACTGGAAAGAAAATTTTTGTGATGGGGCATCCAGAGTATGACCGCGTTACCCTTCATACAGAATACATACGGGATAAGGAGAAGGGATTGGATATTCAGGTTCCCAAGAATTATTATCAAGAGGATGATTGTACCATTCGGCCAAATTTACAGTGGCGTGCCCATGCCAATACCTTGTATACCAACTGGTTAAATTATTACGTGTATCAGGCGACGCCTTATGAATATACGACAGTGCCGAAAAGGGTTGTGAAATGAAAAAAATTTATATTTTGGGGAATAGTATAGATAGGAGAAGTAGGGGAGAATGATAAAAAATGTAGAAAGCCTATAGAATCGCTTTGCAAATTCTGGGAATTCTGCTATAATAGGAAAATGAATAAGTTTAGGAGGCGTAGATAATGGCTGAAGACAGAAAAGCATATATGATAAAAGACGATAATCTTGGCGAAGTACGTATTGCAGATGAAGTAATTGCAATTATTGCAGGTCTGGCGGCTACAGAGGTAGAAGGAGTAAGCTCCATGGCTGGAAATATTACCAATGAACTGGTGAGCAAGCTGGGCATGAAGAATCTTTCAAAGGGAATCAAGATTGAGATTAAGGAGAATGTGGTAAGGGTGGATGTAGCATTGAATATCCGTTTTGGGTATGCCATCCCGAAGGTTTCCACTAAGGTGCAGGAGCGTGTGAAGTCTGCAATTGAGAATATGACTGGGCTTCAAGTGAGCGGTGTAAATGTGAGTATTGCCAGCGTGGAGATGGAAAAACACAAATAGAGAAAAGTGCAGCAGGAGATTCCTGTATGAAAAGTGAAAGAATGATAAAATCATAAGGCTGTCATTTTGACAGTCTTTTCTTGAATATAGCTGTTTGAGAGGAAACATATGAGTCGAAGAGAGATAAGAGAACAGATTTTTAAACTGCTGTTTCGTGCAGAATTTTACAAGGAAGAGGAACTGTCGGAACAATTGCAATTGTTTTTTGCAGAGCTAGATAAGAAAGAGGAGAAGGATATTTGCTATATCCAGGATAAATTTCAGCAGATACTGGCACATTTGCCTGAGATAGATGAACAGATCAATGGAGTGGCTCAGGGGTGGAAAACCAGCCGAATGGGAAAGGTGGATGTAACGTTAATTCGTCTTGCTGTGTATGAAATAAAATTTGAGGAAGGGATTCCCACAGGGGTAGCAATCAATGAAGCAGTAGAGCTTGCAAAAAGCTATGGGACAGATGATTCTGCTTCCTTTGTCAATGGAATCCTTGCAAAACTGGTATGACAAAAAATGTATATACGGTAGGACAGGTCAATTCCTACATTAAAAATATGTTTACCCAGGATTTTATGATGAACCGCATTTATGTGAAGGGGGAAGTGTCCAACTGTAAGTATCATACCACTGGACATATTTATTTTACTTTGAAGGATGAGACGGGCGCTTTGCAGGCAGTGCTGTTTGCCGGAAATCGTAAAGGTCTTTCTTTTTCCATGAAAAACGGTGATAATGTAATTGTTTTGGGCTCTATTTCTGTATATGAGAGGGATGGAAAATATCAGCTTTATGCAAAAGAAATTCTGCCAGATGGGGAAGGACTTTTGTATCAGCGTTTTCAACGACTGAAAGAAGAATTGGAAGAGATGGGGATGTTTGCCCAGGAATATAAACAACAGATTCCCAAATACATCCGCAGGCTGGGAATTGTAACGGCGCCTACTGGGGCAGCCATTCGTGATATTCAAAATATCACGCGACGGAGGAATCCTTATGTACAGGCAATTTTGTATCCTGCTTTGGTGCAGGGAGATGGCGCCGCAGCCAGTATTGTAAATGGAATTTGTGGGTTGGAACAAATAGGCGTAGATGTGATAATTGTAGGCCGTGGTGGAGGGTCCATGGAAGATTTATGGGCATTTAATGAAGAAATTGTGGCAAGGGCAATATTTGAATGTTCCATTCCCATTATTTCTGCGGTAGGCCATGAGACAGACACTACCATTGCCGATTATGTGGCAGATTTGAGAGCGCCAACACCTTCAGCAGCAGCCGAGCTTGCGGTGTATGATATCCGGGAATTGGAAGGAATGCTGTTGTCTTTTCAATTGGAGTTGAACAGGAATATTAGTGATAAAATGGATTGGGCCAGCGAACGTGTCCGACAGTATGAAAGCAGGCTGAAATTGTTAAGCCCTCAGAGCCAGCTCAATGAAAAACGCCAGATGACGGTAGATTTGGAGGATAAGCTTGCCATGGCCATGCAGCAAAAGCTTTTACAGCAGAAGCATGGACTGGAGCTGTTGGCAGAACGGTTGGAAGCAGTTTCACCAGTGAGAAAATTAAGCCAAGGTTATTCTTTTGTGGCAGATAAAAAAGGCCGGGGGATTTGTGATGTAGCCGATGTACAGGTGGGAGATACCTTGAGTATTCATATGCTGAATGGAAAGGTGTCTGCAAAGGTGATGGGAGTGGAGAAGAAAAAGGAACGGGAGATATTATGAGTCAGAAAGAGAAGGAACAAGAACAGTCTCTAGAAGAAGCTTTTCAGGAGTTGGAAGGACTGATTGAGAAAATGCAGCAACGTGAGGTTACACTGGAGGAGACCTTTGCGTTGTACGAACAGGGAATTCGGAAATTAAGGTTCTGTAATCAAAAGATAGATAAGGTAGAAAAGAAAATGCTTCTTTTGAATGAGCAGGGAGAGTTGGAACCTTTGGGAGAAAGATAACAGTGTTATCAGTTACAGCCAGAAAGGACAGTGCAGATATGGATATGAAAGCAGAGATTGCTGCTAGGACAAAACAGATAGAGGCTTTGCTCACCAAATATTTACCCAAGGAAGAAGGACCTCAGGAAACGGTAATAGCAGCAATGAATTATAGTGTGCTTGCAGGTGGGAAACGGTTGCGGCCGATGCTTATGTGGGAAACCTATCGAATGTTTGGAGGAAGGTCTCAAGTGATTGAGCCTTTTATGGTGGCCATAGAAATGATACACACCTATTCTCTGGTACATGATGATTTGCCTGCCATGGATAATGATGAATACCGCAGAGGAAAGAAAACTACCCATGCCCAGTATGGGGAAGCAATGGGAATACTGGCCGGAGACGGGCTTTTGAATTATGCTTTTGAGACAGCAGTAAAAGCATTTGAACTGGAACCAGGAAATGTTAATATTGGAAAGGCCCTGCAGGTACTTGCAGGGAAAGCTGGTATCTATGGTATGCTGGGCGGTCAGTGTGTGGATGTGGAATCTGAAGGGAAGCCTGTCACCCAGGAAACACTGCAATTTATTTATCAATTAAAGACAGGAGCATTGCTGGAAAGCGCCATGTTGATTGGAGCTATTTTGGCAGGGGCTACCAAAGGAGAACAAAAACAGGTGGAGCAGGCGGCTGGGGAACTGGGGCTTGCATTTCAAATACAGGACGATATCTTAGATGTCACCAGCACCACAGAGGTTTTGGGTAAACCAGTGGGCAGTGACGAAAAGAATCATAAGACCACATGGGTAACTCTTTGGGGAATTGAGAGAGCAGCACAAGAAGTAGAACGTCTTTCAAAGCAAAGCGTAAAACGCATAGATGATCTTGTGGTAAAAAATGAATTTTTGATTAATTTGATGTTAGAATTAATACAGCGGACAAAATAAATGTCTGGTTTTGTGGAAAAACAGAACGAAAGCAGTAAGGTTTTTGGGCTGTTATGAAAGAACAGGAGAAGAAGGGGGAATATCTATGGTATTGGAAAAGATAGAAGGACCCAATGATATCAAAAAATTGGAGGAATCAGAGCTGCCATTATTGGCGGAAGAAATCCGAAATTTTTTAATCCAAAGGATTGCAGAGCATGGAGGACATCTGGCTTCCAATTTGGGAGTAGTGGAGCTTACCATGGCGTTACATCTTTGTTTTCAATTGCCAGAGGATCGCATTATCTGGGATGTGGGGCATCAGTCTTATACTCATAAGCTGCTGACAGGCCGAAGAGATGGTTTTGAGACGCTGCGGAAATACAAAGGGATGAGCGGATTTCCAAAACGAAAGGAAAGCAAGTGTGACAGTTTTGATACAGGCCATAGTTCTACTTCTATTTCCGCAGGACTGGGATATGCTTCTGCAAGAGAGATTACTGGAGAAAATTACCGGGTAGTTTCTGTGATAGGCGATGGCGCGCTGACAGGCGGAATGGCATGGGAGGCGTTAAATAATGCCTCTTTGTTGAAAACAAATTTTATTATTGTATTAAACGACAATAAAATGTCGATTTCTGAAAATGTGGGCGGACTTTCCAGTCATCTAGGTAATCTACGGACCACAGAGGCTTATCAAGGATTGAAAACGGGCGTGATTAACTCCTTGCATAAAATTCCAGTGTATGGAGAACGCATGGTAGTGCGGATACGCCGGACAAAAAGTGGTATTAAGCAGCTTCTGATACCAGGAATGTTGTTTGAAAATATGGGGATTACTTATTTAGGGCCGGTGGATGGCCATGATATTGGAGCTATGATGCGGGTGTTTCGGGATGCATCGAAAGTAAATGGAGTGGTTTTAGTCCATGTGATTACGCAAAAGGGGAAGGGATATTCTCCAGCCGAGCGTCATCCTGCCAGGTTTCATGGAACAGAACCCTTTGCGATAGAAACAGGCTTGCCTTTGAAACGGAGGACGACGGCCAATTATACAGATATTTTTTCTACAGTAATGCGGAAGCTAGGAGAACGAGATCAAAAGGTAACAGCAATTACGGCAGCCATGGAGGATGGGACAGGTCTGAAACGGTTTCATAATATGTTCCCGGAGCGTTTCTTTGATGTGGGAATTGCAGAAGGACATGCAGTGACCTTTGCCGCAGGACTAGCAGCCGCAGGTCTGAAGCCTGTGTTTGCAGTATATTCTTCTTTCCTTCAAAGAGCTTATGATCAAATGCTGCATGATGTGTGCATCCAAGATCTTCCTGTGACCTTTGCCATAGACCGGGCAGGTCTTGTAGGGAGTGATGGAGAAACCCATCAGGGAATCTTTGATTTGTCTTATCTTTCTTCCATTCCAAATATGAATATTATGGCCCCAAAAAATAAATGGGAACTTTCCGATATGGTGAAATTTGCAGTAAATTTTGGACATCCCATTGCAATTCGATACCCTCGGGGAGAGGCTTATGCAGGCTTAAAGGAATGCCGAGAGAAGATTGTCTATGGGAAAAGTGAAAAAATATACGAAGGAAGTCAGATAGCTCTTCTTGCAGTGGGAAGTATGGTGAAAATTGCAGAGGAGGTTTCTGCAGGTTTAAAGGAACATGGATATGATTGTACATTGGTGAACGTAAGATTTGTACAGCCAATGGACCAGGAATTGTTAGAAGAGCTTCCCAATGGACATGGGCTGTTGGTAACCATGGAAGAAAATGTGCGAAAAGGCGGATTTGGAGAACATGTGGCTTCCTATTATGAAAACCGCCGTCTTCGGGAAATAGCGAGTCAGGCATGGGGCGCCGATATAGAAGAAAAACAGCAGTATCAGCCGCAGATATTAAATATTTCGGTTCCCGACGAATATGTAGAGCATGGAAATGTGGATGTGTTGCGAAAAGAACTTGGCATCGACGGCAAATCCGTAACAGACAAAATTTTAACAGTTATGAAAGAAATGAAAAATGGAAGGCAGAAGTCATTATGAAAGAGAGATTGGATGTACTGTTGGTACAACGTGGGCTTGCGCCCTCCCGAGAAAAAGCAAAAGCCATGATTATGGAAGGAAATGTTTTTGTAGCAGGTCAGCGGGAGGACAAAGCCGGAACTTCTTTTGATGATAAAGCAGAGATAGAGGTCCGTGGAAATACTTTGAAGTATGTGAGCCGGGGAGGGCTGAAATTGGAAAAGGCAATTGAAAATTTCGCCATTGATCTGACAGATAAAATCTGTATGGATATCGGGGCATCTACAGGAGGCTTCACGGACTGTATGCTGCAAAATGGAGCGGGAAAAGTCTATGCCGTGGATGTAGGATACGGCCAGTTTGCTTGGAAGCTGAGGCAGGATGCACGAGTAGTATGTATGGAAAAGACAAATATCCGCTATGTGACGCCAGAGGATATTTCAGAGGTGTTGGATTTTGCATCGGTGGATGTTTCTTTTATTTCGCTGACTAAGGTGCTTCCAGCAGCAAAAGAGCTGCTTCGGGAACAGGGAGAAATGATATGTCTGATTAAGCCTCAGTTTGAAGCAGGAAGAGAAAAAGTAGGGAAAAAGGGAGTGGTCCGGGAGCCTTTCATACACCAGGAAGTGATTGAAAAAATCATTGCTTTTTCGAGAAAAATTGGCTTTGGGGTATGTGGTTTGGATTTTTCCCCGATTCGGGGGCCAGAGGGAAATATCGAGTATTTGATACATATCCAAAAAGGTACGGAAGGTCAGGAGGAAATGGTGGATACGGCGGCTGTGGTATCACAGGCGCATGGGACACTGACATAGGAAAATGAAGCATTTTTATATTATTGCAAATCCTAGGCGGGATGAACAGTTAGGATTGACGAAAAAAATTCATGAATTTATTATAAAGAATGGCGGTGTCTGCAGCTATCAGGTTAACCGAGAGCAGGAGGGAGTTCTTTTTGATACAGAACAAATCCCCGATGATACGGAATGTATACTAGTGGTAGGTGGAGATGGCACATTGCTTGGCGCAGCAAGAAATATGGCCAAACGGAATATTCCCCTCATTGGGGTGAATACCGGGCATTTGGGATATCTTTGTGAGCTGGAAGCAGATACTGCGATACAGGGGGTAAGAAGTCTTCTGACAGAGGATGACTATGCTATAGAAAAAAGAATGCTGTTGTCTGGGTTTTGCATTACCAGAGAAGGAAAAACCAGTGAGGAAACGGCGTTCAATGATATTGTAATTCACCGAAGCGGCAGGCTTCAGGTGGTGGATTTGATTATTTCTGTTAATGGGGAATATTTGAATACTTACAGTGCAGATGGCATGATTATTGCAACGCCCACAGGATCTACCGGATATAGTATGTCAGCAGGCGGTCCCATTGTGGACCCCAAAGCCAGTCTCCTTTTGGTTACCCCCATCAGTCCTCATACCTTAAATGCAAAAAGTATTGTGCTGGGGGCGGAGGATGAGATTACCATAGAAGTAGCAAAGCGGAATGAAGAATTAGAAGAAGAGCTGGAGGTCAGCTTTGATGGGCGCCATGTAGGGATTCTCCATGCAGGAGAGAAAATTATTGTAAAGAAAGCCAAGGTATGTGCCAGGATTTTGAAATTAAGCCGATTAAGTTTTTTAGAGAGGCTTCGGAAAAAATTACAGGGATATACGTAACAGCCATTGTGGGAGGAAGAGATGAAGTCAAAGCGTCATGCAAAAATTTTGGAAATTATTTCGAAATATAGTATTGAGACTCAGGAGGAGCTTTCCGACCATCTGGAGCAGGCAGGGTTTCATGTAACCCAAGCTACTGTGTCCAGGGATATCCGGGAATTAAAATTGACAAAGGTGGCCAATCAGGAAGGCCGTCAGAAATATATTTCACTCAATGAAAATCAGGTGGATATGAGTGAAAAATATACTCGTGTCTTTCGGGCAGGGTTTGTTTCCATGGATATGGCGCAGAATATTCTGGTAATTCGGACGGTTTCCGGTATGGCTATGGCAGTTGCGGCGGCTTTGGATACTATGGACTGCCATGAAATCGTAGGGAGTATTGCAGGAGATGATACGATTATGTGTGCAGTGCGTACCGTGGAGGATACGGAAAATTTAATGGAAAGGCTGCGTAAGATTATGGAAGACTAACTGGGCTATGAGGAGCCAGGGAAAAAATAGCAGTTGCCTAAAAATGATAAAAGAAAAAGGAGAAAATATGTTAGTAAGTCTGCATGTAAAAAATCTGGCGTTGATGGAGGAGGCAGAGGTGGAATTTGGCGCTGGCCTGAATATTCTTTCTGGGGAGACTGGGGCTGGGAAATCTATTATCATCGGTTCTATCAATCTTGCATTGGGAGAAAAAGCGCCGAAAGAAATGCTGCGAGAGCAGGCAGAGTACGCATTGGTGGAGTTAATTTTTCGGGTAGAGAATGAGGAACAGAAAAAGCTGTTGGCAGAAATGGATATTTTTCCAGAGAATGATGAGGTTATTATGTCCCGAAAGATTACTCCCTCCCGAAGTATTGGAAAAATCAATTCTGAGACAGTTTCTGCTTCTTGTATGAGAAAGGCAGCGTCATTTCTGATAGATATTCACGGACAACACGAGCATCAGTCACTACTCCACAAAAAAAAGCATCTGGAAATTTTAGATGAATATGGAAAAGATCAGCTAGAAGAAAAAAAGAAAATCTTAAAACAGCGTTACCAGGAGTTTCAGGCCATTCAGGAGGAAAAAGAGCAGGCTCTTTCCGAAGGGGAAGGCCGGGAGCGGGAGATGTCGTTTTTGGAATATGAAATACAGGAAATTGAGGATGCTAATTTGATTCCTGGAGAGGATGAAGAGTTAGAGACATCTTATCGGAAAATGGCAAATAACCGCAAAATCATGGAAGCAGCCGGAGGCGCCTATGAGATGACCGGAGGAAGCGGCAGTGCCACAGAGCAGCTTGGACGGGCTCTTAGAGAATTGCAAACCGTAGCAGAGTATGATCCGAAGCTTTTGGGGTTAAGTGATCAGCTTGGGGAAGTGGACAGTCTTTTAAATGATTTTAACAGGGAGCTGTCTGGGTATATTTCAGAAGAGGAATTTGACGAAGAGACCTTTTTTGAAGTGGAAAAACGTTTGGATGAGGTGAACCATTTAAAGGATAAATTTGGCGGTAGCATTGAGGGGGTTTTACAAGCAAAGGAAGAGAAGAAACAAAAATATAACCGTTTGAAAGATTATGAAAAATATTTGGAGCAATTGCAAAAGCGGTTGGAAAAATCGGAATCTGCTTTGCAAAAGGTTTCTAAGGAGGTTTCAAAAATTCGGAAAAAGTATGCCAAAGAATTGGCAAAACAGGTGCAAGCTGCACTGGTGGATTTGAATTTTTTGGATGTTAATTTTACCATGGAATTAAAAGAGACAAAAGGTTTTACCGCCAATGGGATGGATGAGGCAGAATTTTTGATTTCCACGAATCCAGGGGAGCCTTTAAAGCCTTTGGGAAAGATTGCATCAGGGGGTGAATTAAGTCGTATCATGCTTGCCATTAAAACAATTTTGGCAGAAAGTGATCAGATTGAGACCTTGATTTTTGATGAAATAGATGCAGGGATCAGCGGAAGAACTGCGCAGATGGTGGCAGAAAAAATGAATGTGATCGGCAAAAATCATCAGGTAATTTGCATTACCCATCTTCCTCAGATTGCAGCTATGGCTGATTACCATTTTTTAATCCGCAAGGACGTGGTCAATCATGTGACCGTTTCAAATATCTCTCTGTTAGAAGAGGCAGAAAGTATCACAGAGCTGGGCCGCATGTTAGGGGGCGTGAAAATTACAGATAAAGTAATGGAAAGTGCCCGTGAAATGAAGGAGCTTGCCGTAACTGTAAAAAAATCCCCAAAATAACCAGTAGAAAAATTTTAAAAAATTCCAGATTGAAATACCACAAAATTTCACATACTAAAGAGGATTTCAACTTGAAGGATGTGAAATGATGAAAGAGAAAAGACTGGCAAGGTTCCAGAAATGGATAGCCCAGGGGAGTTTGATTGCGGGCGCATGTTGGGGGATCTTTTTTTCTTTTTCTTTTATGGAGGAATCCATTCCTGATAAAATCTGGATAGAAAAAGGAGAGGAAGAAAATTTTGATTTTCATTTGCCTGTGACTGGTGAAATGGAACAGAAGGGATTGGAAGTATTTGGCAATCAATCTCCCGTGGTAGAAAAGGATAAAATCAAGCTGGATTTGAATGAAAGCTTTTCCCTGAAATCCCAGGAGCAGGGAAGCTATTCCATAACATGCAGGCTCTTTGGATTGTTCCATATCAAAGAAGTTGCGGTGGAAGTGGTGGAAAAGGCTCAGGTAGTGCCTTGTGGGGTTCCAGTGGGAATTTATGTGAAAACAGATGGGATTTTGATTATTGGAACGGGAACTGTAACGGGAAGTGATGGCATGAATTATGAGCCAGCAGAAAATCTTGTAAAAAGCGGAGATTATGTGAAAACCGTGGACGAGCAGGTCATAGAGAGCAAAGAGGATTTGATTACAAAAATAAACCAGAGCCAGGGGAATCCTGTCATACTGGGAATTTTGCGCGGGAAGGAATACATTCAGCTAAAATTACAGCCTGTGCAGGTTGCCGAGGATGAATATAAGCTGGGTATCTGGGTCAGGGATGACTTGGCGGGAGTAGGAACCTTGACTTTTTATGATGAGCAGGGGAATTATGGTGCGCTGGGACATCCAGTGAGTGACTTGGACACTGGAACCAAGGTAAGCATGGGGGAAGGAACCCTGTATGAAGCTGAGGTGGCCGGAATTACCAAGGGGGAAAAAGGTAATCCAGGAGAGATTGCTGGAGTGATTACCTATTTAGAACAATACCGCCTTGGTACTGTGGAAGAAAATACTAATGTGGGTATCTATGGAAATTTGGAAAAGACGCCTGAGAAAGTAGGAGCGGAAAATTATTTTCCAGTAGGGTTAAAGCAGGAGATAGAAGAAGGTGAAGCAACTATTATATCAACTGTTTCTGGGGAGCGTAAGGAGTATTCTGTTGTCATTACAGATATTGATTATAATAGTGAAAATAAGGGAATCTTATTTCAAGTGACAGATCCAGAACTGCTAAGTCTTACGGGAGGAATTGTGCAGGGAATGAGCGGAAGTCCCATCATTCAGAACGGCAAAGTCATCGGGGCAGTCACCCATGTGTTTGTCCAGGACGCTTCCAAGGGTTATGGAATTTTTATTGAAAATATGCTTGGGCATTGATTGCGGACTCTTTGGAGTCCGCTTTTTATCTTATAGGAAAGACTGTGTTACTGTAAAGTGTTAAAGTCCATGACTTTCCTATAAGATAAAAATATTTAACCGCCGGAGTAATACCATGCAGAACCGCCTTTGCCCTCGTATGATAAGTCTGGGCAGTTTATTTCATCATGCAGACATACCAACACTCTTAAAATTATGCACATTTTCTATGATTCACTTGAAATATTTGACATTTCATCTGATACAGTATCATTTTCAGCCATAGGCATATTATTGGTATCTTGCTTTGCATTTTCAGTTGGTGCTTCTGTCGGCTTAGAAATTTCCAAGGACATGGTTGTTTCCATTCCTCCAATACTCATTGTCATTACAAGCACTCTTGAACCGTCTGGCTTAACAATAATTTCTGTCTTTGATTCAGATTCTTGTTTATCTACTTGCTCCAATTCCTCGTCTGATACGTCGTTATCCTCCTGCTCCAATAATGGATTTGTTGATTTAAGTGCCTCATAAATATCCTGCACATTTGCATTCTGCCTTGTATCTTGGGGTGCAGACACCTCTGCTGCCTGTTTTTGTGGGTAAAATTGTCCAACCCTGCTCTTGTTGTGTTTATTTGTTGATACATTGTTTTGATAATAATTCTGTCCAATTCCGCTAATACTCATTTTTCAAATCCTCCATTGTTATCAATATTTTTTCTGCGGTTCTTCTGTCGTTCAGAACCGCCTTTGCCCCCTTATGATAAGTCCGGGCAATTCATTTCTCAATGTTCTTCTCTTTTGTAATTAAAATTTGCCCCCATTAGAGAAATTAAAATATCTGCCTGTAATCCCATATTATTTACTTCGTTTAATGCCGGGGCATTTAACTCTTTTACTTGTGGACTATCAGAGTACATCGCTTTATGTTTGCTTTTCTTTGGTTTTTCTTCATCATCGCCCCAGTCAAATTCCAAATAGTAGCCACCTGTCCCGTCCTCATGGATAAATACGCCATTGCCTTTTACCTCTCCGCCAGTCAATTTACTTGACCACGGTATATCTTCGATTGATTTATACACTTTCTGCCTAAAAGCACTATCATTTTTCATTCTTAGTAAGGTTTTCTTTGAGATAATCACATTCCGCCCACCGTGCATATCATATTTTTCCAACATTGCAGTATCATACATTTCCGCTTCTGTATCTGTTTTTTCGCAACTGTAATCGACAACAACCGTATTAACATTAAATTTTTCGTCCAGAAATTTTTTCATTTCTGCAATATCCGTGTCCTCATTTACCTGCTGCAAAAGTTTTTCAAATTCATCTCCACACTTTATTCCTTTATCCAATATGGTATTGGTATTTCCTTGTGCCGCAATACTGCTTAGTAATTCAAGCGACTGTATATCCATATCTTTAAAACCTCCTTTTCACTGAATATATTACTCCGGCGGTTAAATATCACAACATTTTGCTTGCCCAAATCTCCATCTGCCGCGATATTTAACCGCCGGAGTAATATTTCTCTTTAACACAACCTTACCGCCAAGCAGAACCGCTTATAACAAATTCCATTCATACAGCCGTGCAGCTTAAAGCAAGCTCTGTTGATACCGTTTATCTAACTCGGCTTTTTCCAACTGCTCTTTTCTCTCTAATGCACGTTTCGCTGCCAATCTCTGATTTCGCTCCTGTTCTTTTATCAATGTGGACATTTTTGGAAGAATACTTTGGGATAGTTCTGGATTGTTTTCCAGTTTTTCCTCCAACGCAGGCGGAATAATTATTGCATATTTTCCCCTTGCTGCGTTTATCCTTGCCTGCACACCTGCGTCTAACATAGACGGTTCTCTTGATGTAGGTTTCCAGTCTAAGACTGATTCGTCCAATTCATCTTTAAAAAACATTTCAAATGGATAGTCATTACGCTGCCACAGTGAAGTATTGATTTTTAGAAGTATCTAATACATGATACTTCAAGTTCGGGTATTGTACTTTTAATCTATCCTCCAATCCCCCATATTTACATCTATTGATGTAAAATCCATCTTTATCATATGTCCTCTTTTGGCTTTGATATAAAATATCGGAAAAAATGAGATTTTGTTTAATGCCGATTGCACGAAAACACGTTTTGACAGCACAACTGGACAAAAAAACTTTTAGCGTTCCTTTTTATGTTCCTTTTCGGGCTGCCTTTCCTGCCTTAAAATAGTATTTACGTTCTGTTTGATTGCATCGTACTGCTTTACTTTCTTTTTCAGTTTCCCGACTGGATTCATTCAGGCGGGAATCCCATTGATAAGGCGCTCATTGCCAGAAACATCATCTGTCTGTACTGCAAGTATGAGCCGCCTTTAAATATGGATGAAAGGCTACTGGATAGGTTTAAAATAAAATTGTACATGAAATTCGAATAATTATATTGGGAAGCAAATTATTTTTTTTGAGGTTCTTTGTTATAGTATGGGTTGAGAGTTAAAATGTAATATAAGAAAAATGGTACCTGAGACAGAAGTTGATAGGATATAGGATAGGAAGGGTGGACGGTATGGCAGAACAGGTATTTCATCATCCAGATATTTATCGGATCGATGTTCCTTTAACAGGAAATCCTCTGAAAAATCTGAATTCATATGTAATTAAGGACCAAGGAGAAAGCATGGTGATCGATACCGGCTTTCGGAATGAAGAGTGTCTAAAGGTGTTAATGAAAGGCTTACAGGAGCTGGGAATTTCTCCAGAGCGCACAAATCTTTTTGTTACACATCTGCATTCCGACCATATAGGACTGGCACAGTATTTTGATTATCCAGATACTAAGATTTATATGGGACAAAGAGAGAGCTATTATTTTCGAAAGCTTTTGTATGGAAAGGTTCGTGAAGAACGGGCAAGACTTTACGTGGCAGAAGGCTATCCCAAAGAGAAGTATTACGAATCAGATCACCGCAATCCTGCCAGGATTTTTATGCCAAATCAAGAGTTTTTTGTGACAGAGATTACAGATGGAGCACGTATTCGGATAGGGAATGTGGAAGTGACAGCTCTGGAGATGCCAGGGCATACGCCGGGACTTATGTGTTGTTATCTGGAAAAGGAAAAAGTAATGTTCACAACCGATCACGTTTTGTTTGATATTACCCCTAATATAACTAATTGGCTAGGCATGGAAGAACCGTTGGGTTGCTATTTGAAAAATCTGGACCGGATACTAGAATATGAAGTATTACATACGTTTCCTGCTCACCGGAATCTTTCAGATAAGACTTTGCAACAGCGTGTGGAGGAAATAAAAAGGCATCACAGAATACGTTTGGAGGAGATTCGCAAGGGAAAAGGTGAGGTCATAAGAGAGGAAAGGGAAACAGATAGGGGAATCCAGCATTTTTACATATTGAAATAAGGCGTTACTGGTCACGGAGTGAACAGTAAAAATAAGGCAGTTTCAACAAGGCATTTGTTTGTTTTAGGCTTTACACTTTCCAGGCCATTTGTTATAATGTCAATTGAAAAGCAAAAAATAGAAGAAATGAGATGATTAAGAAATGATGGTTTTTATAATTGGCGGTGTGGTACTGGTGGCTGTACTAGTTGCCGTAATATCTTCTGTAGCCGGGGCAGTAGCAGGAGTTGTAGATGAGGATAGTGAAGAGTAGATTTCTGAATACTGCTTGAAGAGGGAATAGGAATTATCATTTTAATGATAATTCCTTTCCTTTTTTTGAAATGTAGGCAATTGCCTAAGAATGTAAGGTAGATTGGGAGGAAAGCAAGAGATGAACAGCAGGAAAAAGCAAAAGCTGAGTTTGCAAGAACTGAGCAGGATGGATCTGGTTACAAATCCGAATGATATAGAAGCTCTACAGATACAGGAACGTTTGAATCAAGGAAGACAAGGATTTGAACAAGTATTAAAAGGAATACAGGTAGCGTTGACCAATATAAGCGCTCTGGATTTGTCAGTGGAGGATAGTGTAGAGCTCTTGACCAAAATCAGCCAGGAGCTTTTTCACACTGCTGCTGATATACAAGCGGCAGTGTATGTTACGCAAGAGAATGCAAAAGAAGTGGTAACAGCTCATCAGGAGCTGACAGGAACGATGGAAGAGATGTCTTCCAACGCAGAGGAAGTGATGGAAGAGATTGAGACCAGCCAATCCCAGTTAGAACAAGTGAAAAACATGTCTGATAAAGCTATGACTAATTCAGTGGAAATGAAAAGAGATATGGGAGAGCTTTTGAACATTATTTCATATATGAATGAAGTGATTTCAGGTATCAATGGAATTTCAGAACAGACAAATCTGCTGGCATTAAATGCTAGCATTGAGGCGGCCAGGGCAGGAGAAGCGGGCAGAGGATTTGCAATTGTTGCAGATGAGATCCGCAAGCTGGCGGATGAAACCAAGAAGATGACTGGAAATATGGATAAGTTTGTGGAAGCTATAAAAAAAGCTTCCACAGAAAGCGCTGGAAGCATTGAACAGACTGTGAACTATCTGAAAAGCATCAATGATGATTTACAGTCTGTGGTAATGAGCAATGAGAAAAATAAAAGCAGTGTGAATTATATATCAAATGCTTTGGGCCGTGCGGCGTCCTCCAGTCAGGAAGTATTTAGTGCAGTACTGGAACTGGAGGAACAGTTCCATAAAATTCATGGCGGAAGTGAAAATCTGAATCGTCAATCGGATTCCCTAAGGCAGGCAGGGGAGATGATACAGGATGTTATAAAGCCTATTTCCATAATTGAAAAGGACATGGATGAAATGGCGAGACAGATGGGGAAAATGTCACAAGATCCTTTCTATATGATAAATAACCAGGTCTTTGCAGATACGGTAAAAAATGCCATAACTGCCCATGAGAACTGGATTGGAACACTGGCCGATATTGTAGAAGGAAAAAATATGCTTTCCTTGCAGACGGATGCAACAAAGTGTGGATTTGGACATTTTTATTATTCGATGGAGCCGAAAAATCCTGAAATACGTGAAATCTGGAATGAGATAGAGCCTAAGCACAAACAGCTTCATGGGATAGGGAAGTCAGCGGTTCAGGCAGTATGGGATGAGGATGCAGAAAAAGCAAAGCAGGAACTGAAGCAGGCACGGAAGCTTTCGAAAGAGCTAGTAAAAGAATTTGAGAAAATTATAGCCTTAACGGAACGCTTGAGCCAGGAAAGGAAAAAGGTATTTGAAGAAGCAGAGGATTGATTTTGAAGGAATATATCCTATTCGAAAACCTGGCCAGGTAGATTTGAAGAAATGGAGAATTAATTTTGAAGGAACACATCATATGCAGGGTTTATCCAGGCAGTATAGCAGAAGAATTGGAAGTGGAGCCAGGAGATGTATTAGTATCCGTGGGCGGACATGAAATAAAAGATATCTTTGATTATCATTATTATACCAATGAAGAATATCTTACGGTTCTCATTCGAAAAGAAGATGGAGAAGAATGGGAGCTGGAAATTGAAAAAGAATATGAGGAGGATTTGGGGATTGAGTTCGAAAATGGATTGATGGATGAGTACAAGTCCTGCCATAACAAATGTATTTTCTGTTTCATTGATCAGATGCCAAAAGGGATGCGTGAGACTCTTTATTTTAAGGATGATGATTCCAGGCTTTCTTTTTTACAAGGAAATTATGTAACTCTTACCAATCTCAAAGACAATGATTTAGAGAGGATTGTAAAATATAAGCTGGGTCCCATCAATATATCGGTACAGACTACGAATCCAGAGCTTCGCTGTCAAATGCTGAATAACCGTTTTGCAGGAGATGCATTAGAAAAAATAGATATTTTATATCAAGCAGGCATTCCCATGAATGGGCAAATTGTCCTTTGCAAGGATATCAATGATCAGGAAGAGTTGAAACGAACCATTGAGGATTTGATGACTTATCTGCCAGTAATGGAGAGTGTGTCAGTGGTTCCCGTGGGCTTAAGCCGATATCGGGATGGCTTGTATCCTTTGAAGTCTTTTACCATGGAGGATGCAAAAGCGGTATTGGAAACCATACACCACTATCAAAAGATATGCTTTGAAACACATGGACTGCATTTTATCCACGCCAGTGATGAGTGGTATCTTTTAGCTAAGGAGGAATTGCCCAAGGAAGAAAGATATGATGGATATCTTCAACTGGAAAATGGGGTAGGAATGCTGTGTTTGCTTCGGAAAGAATTTACCCAGGCGCTGAAAGAGGCGGCGGATTCTGTGGAAATCATGCAGTCTGCTAATTTTCTGGAAGTCACAGAGCCTTCTGGAGAACCAGAGAATACAAAAATCCAGGGACGATGTAAGATGGAAAGAATCACAGTGGCCACAGGAGTTTTGGCTGCTCCGGTTTTGCAGGAGCTGACAGAGGAATTTCGCAGAGTATTTCCCCAAAAAGAAATACAGGTCATTCCTATTATCAATCATTTTTTCGGAGAGCAGATTACGGTTTCTGGTTTGTTGACTGGTCAGGATCTTATTGCCCAGTTAAAAGGAAGAGATCTTGGGAACAGGCTTCTATTGCCTTGTAACCTTTTGCGCAGCAAAGAAGAGGTGTTTTTAGACGATATGACTCTTTCCCAGATGGAAAATACTTTACAAGTGGAGATAGATATTGTAAAATCAAGCGGACAGGATTTGGTGTCGTGTTTGATGAGATAAGTTAGGAGATTAGAATGAGTAAACCAGTAGTTGCAGTAGTTGGGCGGCCGAATGTGGGAAAATCCACCTTGTTCAATGCGTTGGCAGGGGAACGTATTTCCATTGTGCAGGATACGCCTGGAGTTACAAGAGATAGAATTTATGCCGAGGTTTCTTGGTTGGATCGGACCTTTACTCTGATTGATACTGGAGGGATTGAACCAGAAAGCAAAGATATTATTTTGTCCCAGATGCGGGAACAGGCACAGATTGCCATTGATACGGCAGATGTTATTATTTTTATGACAGATGTGCGGCAAGGACTGGTGGATGCAGATTCAAAGGTTGCAGATATGCTGAGGAGTTCCAGGAAGCCAGTGATCTTAGTGGTAAATAAAGTAGACAGCTTTGAAAAATTTATGCCGGATGTCTATGAGTTCTACAATTTAGGGATTGGAGATCCAGTTCCAATTTCTTCTGCATCTAAGTTGGGAATTGGAGATATGTTAGATGAGGTATTAAAGCATTTTCCAGAGGATGTGGAAGAGGATGCAGAGGATGACAGGCCGAAGATTGCCATTGTCGGTAAGCCCAATGTGGGAAAATCCTCTTTGATTAATCATTTGGTTGGGGAAGAACGGGTGATTGTGTCTGATATTGCAGGAACCACCAGAGATGCCATTGATACAGAAATTACCTGGCAGGGCCGGGAATATATTTTTATTGATACGGCAGGGTTAAGGCGAAAGAGTAAGATTAAAGAGGAATTGGAGCGGTTTAGCATTATACGTGCAGTAACGGCGGTGGAGCGTGCAGATGTGGTGGTGATTGTGATTGACGCCACAGAAGGGGTGACCGAGCAAGATGCCAAAATTGCAGGGATTGCCCATGAGCGGGGAAAAGGAATTATTATCGCAGTAAATAAATGGGATGCCATTGAGAAGGATGATAAAACAATTTATAAGCATACCGACCGTATCCGTCAGGTATTAAGCTTTATGCCATATGCAGAAATACTTTTTATTTCAGCGAAGACGGGGCAGCGTACGAAGAAGATTTTTGATATGATTGATGTGGTGCTGGAGAATAACTCCATGCGTGTGGCAACTGGTGTGCTGAATGAAATTATGTCAGAAGCAGTGGCAATGCAGCAGCCTCCTTCTGACAAAGGGAAACGGTTGAAATTATATTATATTACACAGGTTGCGGTAAAACCACCAACCTTTGTGATTTTTGTAAATGATAAAAAGCTGATGCATTTTTCTTATACAAGGTATCTGGAAAATCGGATTCGGGATGCTTTTGGGTTCCAGGGAACAGCGTTAAAGTTTATGATTCGGGAAAGAAAGGATGGGTAGAATGATTTTGTATCGGGTAATTTGTCTGGCGCTTGGATATGTACTTGGACTGTTCCAGACTGGATATATTTATGGGAAATTGCATCATATTGATATCAGGGACTATGGAAGCGGAAATGCAGGGGCTACGAATACTCTGCGTACCCTTGGATGGAAGGCAGGACTGATTACTTTTTTGGGAGATGCAGGCAAGGCAATTTTGGCTATGGTGATTGCCTGGCTGGTGTTTCATGAAAAATATCCAGGACAGGCACAGCTTTTGGAGATGTATGCAGGACTGGGAGCAGTGCTAGGACACAATTTTCCGTTCTATATGAAATTTAAAGGTGGAAAAGGCATTGCCTGTACCGCAGGATTTTTGATTACCTTTTATCCCCCTATGGCAATTCTTTGCTTGTTGGTGTTTGTTGTATCGGTTGCAGCTACAAAATATGTATCCCTGGGTTCCATTCTGGTTTCCATCTGTTTTTATATACAGTTGATCATTTTTGGACAACTGGGACATTTGTGGGTAGACCAGGAGTTATTGCCAGAAATTTATGGGGTAGGAGCAGTTTTTACAATTTTAGCAATTTGGAAACATCGGGCTAATGTGAAACGCTTGCTGAGTGGAACAGAAAATAAATTTTCTATTAGCAAGTCAGGAAACTTAAATAAGAATAAATAAAACACTAAGGATAAATGCAGAAAGAGAATCTCGCAAAATGGGGTTCTCTTTTTCGCTTTGGAAAAAGCGGTAATGTTTCATGTTACACAGTTTAGAATAATCGGGAAAAAGGAGGATTATGTTAAGTCCAGGAGCTATTTTGGAAAACCGATACGAAATACGGAAATTATTGGGGCGGGGAGGCTCTTCCTGCGTTTACTTAGCTTATGACAGAGAGACCTGTAGAAATTGGGCTATCAAGGAGATTTATAGGTGTCGGAATAACCAGACAGATATTATGGTGGAGCAAGAGACAGCATTGATACAAAGATTAGGATACCCTTATTTTCCAAAATTGAAAGAGATTTTGGAAAAAGAAGAACGGTATTATATTGTAATGGAATATCTGGAGGGGGAAACGCTGGGGCAGATTTTAACACGGACAGGCGGTCAGCCCTGGCAGCGGGTAGTCCGGTGGACAAAAGACATGTGTTTGGTATTAGGTTATCTGCATGATTGCCAGCCGCCAGTGATTTATCGGGATATGAAGCCAGAAAATATTATGCTGCAGCCAGGTGGGAATCTACGGCTGATAGACTTTGGAACTGTTTGGACAGGAGAGGGGAACAACAAAAAAGTAAGGGTCAGTTTTGGAACCAAAGGTTATGCAGCTCCAGAGCAATTAAACGGTGAACCGATAGATGTTCGGACAGATATTTATGGACTTGGTGCAACCATGTATCATCTGTTGACAGGAAAGGATCCTTGCCAGTTTCCCTGTGGTGAATATTCCATCCGTTATTGGAACCGCAGACTTCCCCGGAAGCTGGATAAGATTGTGCAGAAGTGTACCCATACCTATCCCATTAACCGTTATAGTTCTTGTGAAGAATTGCGGGAGGCTTTGGAGGGTATTTGAAGAAAATTTTGCAAATCCTAGAAACTTGTGGTACAATAAGCAAGTTAAAAAACAGAACATGTGTATCAAAAATTGAGAAAGGGAAATGAAATGTCAAAGAATCAGGAATACGGCGCTGGGAACATTACCGTATTGGAAGGACTGGAAGCCGTAAGAAAACGGCCAGGCATGTACATAGGCAGTGTATCCCGCAAGGGACTGAACCATTTAATTTATGAGATTGTAGATAATTCTGTAGATGAACATTTGGCAGGATTTTGTGATACCATACACGTAATATTGGAAGCGGACGGTTCCTGCACCATAGAGGATAACGGCAGAGGAATTCCTGTGGGAATGCACGAAAAGGGCGTGTCTGCGGCTCGTCTGGTTTTTACCACTCTTCATGCAGGAGGAAAATTTGACAATGACGCTTATAAGACCAGCGGCGGTCTTCATGGGGTAGGCTCTTCAGTTGTAAATGCATTGTCTACTTATTTGGATTTGGAAGTATATTTGGGCGGCAAGGTATACCATGATAGATATGAGAAGGGTAATCCCGTTTTGGAATTAGAACAGGGAATGCTGCCTGTGACAGGGAAAACAAAAAAGACAGGGACCAAAATTAACTTTCTACCAGATCCGGAAATCTTTGAAAAGACCCGTTTCAAGGAGGATGATGTGAAAAGCCGCCTTCATGAGACGGCCTATTTGAATCCCAAGCTTACCATTATTTATGAAGATAAGCGGGGCGAGGTAACAGAGCATATGGAATTCCATGAGGAGGAAGGAATTAGCGGCTTTGTGAAAGACTTGAACCGGAAGGCTGAAGCGGTACATGAGGTGGTATATTTTAAAGGGGAAAGCGAAGGAATTACGGTGGAAGCAGCCTTTCAGTATATCAATGAATTTCATGAAAACGTGCTGGGATTTTGCAATAACATTTATAATGCAGAGGGTGGCGCTCACCTGACAGGATTTAAAACAATATTTACCACTGTCATTAACAACTATGCCAGAGAGCTTGGGATTTTAAAAGAAAAGGATTCCAATTTCACTGGGGCGGACGTGCGAAACGGCCTAACAGCGGTGATTTCCATCAAGCATCCAGATCCTAGGTTTGAAGGACAAACGAAAACAAAGCTGGATAATCAGGATGCAGCAAGAGTCACTGGGAAAATAACAGGAGAGGAAATCCAACTGTATTTTGACAAAAATTTGGACAACCTGAAAAAAGTGATTGCCTGTGCGGAAAAAGCAGCCAAAATTCGAAAGACCGAAGAGAAGGCTAAGACAAATTTGCTGACCAAACAGAAATTTTCCTTTGATTCCAATGGCAAATTGGCCAATTGTGAGAGCCGGGATGCTTCCATCTGTGAGATTTTTATTGTGGAGGGAGATTCTGCAGGCGGCTCTGCCAAAACAGCCAGAGACCGGAATTATCAGGCAATTCTTCCAATTCGGGGAAAGATTTTAAATGTAGAAAAAGCAAGCATTGACAAGGTACTGGCAAATGCAGAAATTAAGACGATGATTAATGCCTTCGGCTGTGGATTTTCCGAAGGATACGGCAATGATTTTGATATTACCAAGCTGCGTTATAATAAGATTATCATTATGGCGGATGCGGATGTGGATGGGGCACATATTTCTACCTTGCTTTTGACCTTGTTTTATCGGTTTATGCCGGAATTGATTTTTGAGGGGCATATTTACATTGCCATGCCGCCTCTTTACAAGGCCATTCCATCAAAAGGAGCAGAAGAGTATCTTTATGACGACACTGCCCTGGAAAAGTATCGGAAAAGACACAAAGGACCCTTTACCTTACAGCGTTATAAAGGTTTGGGAGAGATGGATGCAGACCAGCTATGGGAAACTACGCTGAATCCAGAAACACGTATTTTAAAGCAGGTGGAGATTGAGGATGCTCGAATGGCCTCAGAGGTAACGGAAATGCTGATGGGGACGGAGGTTCCGCCGCGGCGTGAATTTATCCATGAGCATGCCCGGGATGCGGAACTTGATATATAAGCTGCTTAGAGAGGCAGAGGATTACTGCAAAAGCCCCAGGCTTTTGCAGTAGGGCTGGCCATGAGGCAAGCTGAGTGAACGGGAGGATTATTATGCAGGAAAAGCAGGAGAAAGAACAGATTATCCGAACGGAATATTCGGAGTTAATGCAGAAATCATATATTGACTATGCCATGAGCGTGATCATCGCAAGAGCCTTGCCAGATGTGCGGGACGGACTAAAGCCAGTGCAGAGAAGAACCCTTTATGACATGCATGAGCTGGGCATCCGTTATGACAGACCTTATCGAAAATGCGCCCGTATTGTAGGGGATACCATGGGTAAATATCATCCCCATGGGGACAGCTCCATTTATGAAGCCTTGGTAGTTATGGCACAGGAATTTAAAAAGGGTCTGCCATTGGTAGATGGACATGGAAATTTTGGGTCCATTGAAGGAGATGGGGCGGCTGCCATGCGTTATACAGAGGCCCGCCTGCAGAAAATCACCCAGGAAGCTTATCTAGCTGATTTGGACAAGGATGTGGTGGATTTTGTACCTAATTTTGACGAGACGGAAAAAGAGCCTTCCGTGCTTCCGGTAAAGGTACCCAACCTGTTAATCAATGGCGCAGAGGGTATTGCGGTGGGTATGGCAACCAGTATTCCGCCCCACAATTTTTCAGAAGTGATTGATGGGGTAAAAGCCTATATGAAAAACCCTGATATTACCACAGAAGAAATGATGCAGCATATCAAAGGACCAGATTTTCCTACTGGGGGAATTGTGGTGAACCAGTCGGATTTGCTGCATATTTATGAAACAGGAACGGGGAAGGTAAAAGTTCGCGGAAAAGTAGAAATAGAGCAGATAAAAGGCGGCAAGCAGCGTCTGATTATTACAGAGATTCCTTACACCATGGTGGGAGCCAATATTGGAAAATTTCTGATGGATGTGTACAATTTGGTTGAGACACGCAAAACCAATGATATTGTAGATATTTCTAACCAGTCCTCTAAGGAAGGCATTCGTATCGTGTTGGATTTAAAAAAGGGTACAGATGTGGAAAATCTTTGCAATATGCTTTATAAAAAGACCAGGTTAGAGGATACATTTGGAGTCAACATGCTTGCAGTGGCAGATGGAAGACCAGAAACCATGGGAATTGTACCTATCATCCGCCATCATGTGAACTTCCAGTATGAGCTGGCAACCAGAAAGTACAAGACTCTTCTTGCAAAGGAACTGGAGAAAAAAGAGGTTCAGGAGGGTTTAATCAAAGCCTGTGATGTCATTGATTTAATTATAGAAATTCTTCGGGGCTCCAAAAATATTCGGGATGCCAAAGACTGTCTGATGAACGGAAACACCGAGAAAATAGAATTTCGCTACAAGGGGTCCGAAGCAGATGCCAGGCAGCTTTGCTTTACCGAACGGCAAGCCACGGCAATTTTGGAAATGCGGCTATATAAGCTAATTGGACTGGAAATCGAAGCATTGCAAAAAGAACATGAGACAACCCTTTCGAACATTGCAAAATATGAAGAAATCCTAGGCAGCCGCACCACTATGGCAAAGGTTATTATCAAGGAATTAAACCGTTTCCAGAAAGAATATGGAACTGCCCGGAAAACGGCTATTGAAAATGCAGCGGAAGCCGTTTATCAGGAGAAGAAAATAGAAGAAATGCCAGTAGTGCTTCTGATGGATCGTTTCGGGTATGTGAAAACAGTGGATGTATCTACTTATGAACGGAACAAAGAGGCAGCAGAGGGAGAAAATAAATATGTAATTTCTTGTATGAATACAGACAGGCTTTGCATTTTTACCGATAAGGGTCAGCTTCATACAGTGAAGGTTTCAGATTTGCCTCATGGGAAATTTCGTGATAAGGGAACTCCTTTTGATAATGTAAGTAATTACAATAGCAATGAGGAAGTGATGCTCTATGTTAGCAGCCTAAGTGAGCTCCTAGGGAGAAAGCTGCTTTTTGCAAGCAGCAGCGGGATGCTAAAGCAGGTAAGAGGAGAGGAATTTGACGTATCCAAGCGTACTGTGGCGGCTACAAAATTAAATGAAGGGGAGAGCTTGCTTTTCGTACAGGCATTGACAGAAGCAGAAGGGGAAAGCATTGTGATGCAGACGGACAAAAATATGTTTCTGCGTTTTCTGGCTTCTGATGTACCAGAAAAGAAAAAGGGAGCCATTGGCGTTCGCGGCATGAAAATAGAGGAAAAGGATAGATTGACAGCAGTGTATTTGTTAGAGCAGGAAGAAAAAACCATCAAGGTGAAAGAAAAGGAGATTGCCCTCCACAGACTTCGGATGGCGAATCGGGATGGGAAAGGCGTGAAGAAGATGTGATAGCAGTTAGGAAAGCCACCTTTTGGGAAAATGGACATATTACTCCGGCGGTTAAATATCGATGTTTTTACTTGCTTAAATTTCCATCTGCCGCGTTGTCATCAATCGCTGGAGTAATAGTACTGGAAATTTTCACCCGAATGTGTTAAAATCTTAGCGTCAGTATAGAGGAAAGCATAGGAAGGCTTGTATTCCTTTTCAGGCGTTTTGACAGCCTGATTTTGACAAATGATAAGAAAAAAAGCATAGGTGGGGACATGGAGAAAGAAACGGATGTTATAATTGTAGGCACAGGGGCAGCAGGGCTGTTTTGTGCATTGCAGTTGCCGGAAAGCAAGAAAATAACCATCATTACAAAGGATGATGCCCAAAATAGTGATTCCTTTCTGGCGCAAGGCGGTATCTGTGTCCTGCGGTCAGAAAAAGATTTTCATGAATATTTCGAAGATACCATGAAGGCAGGGCATTACAGGAATAATAAGGATTCCGTGGAAGTGATGATACGCAGTTCTGGCGAGGTTATTAATTTGCTGTTAGCGTACGGCGTAGAATTTGAACGTAGGAACGGGGAGCTGGTGTATACCAGGGAGGGTGGCCATTCCAGGCCAAGGATTTTGTTCCACGAAGATATTACTGGGAAGGAAATTACTGGGAAGCTGTTAGAACAGGTGAGAAAGCGTAAAAATATTTCCATTTATGAGCACACAGAGATGATAGACCTTCTCTGCAAGGACAATATCTGTTATGGAATTGTGGCAATAGACGACCAAGGAAAAGTATTACCGCTTCAGGCCAAGCATACGGTACTGGCATGCGGAGGCATTGGCGGCTTGTACCGTCATTCCACCAATTTTGCACATTTGACAGGAGATGGGATAGCTGTCGCGTTGCGCCATGGGATACGGCTTCAGGATGTGAATTTTGTACAGATACATCCCACCACCTTATATTCCCAAAAACCAGGCAGAAGGTTTTTGATTTCTGAATCTGTCCGAGGAGAAGGTGCGATACTGTATAATGCAAAGATGGAGCGGTTTGTAGATGAGCTTTTGCCCAGGGATGTGGTTACGGCTGCAATTGAGAAGCAGATGAAGGCAGACGGGAAGCCGTATGTTTGGCTGTCTATGGAAAGGATTGCCAAAGAAGATATTTTGAAACATTTCCCCAATATTTATCAAAGATGCTTGGAAGAGGGATATGATGTGACAAAAGAATGTATTCCGGTGGTGCCAGGACAGCATTATTTTATGGGAGGCATCCAGTCAGATCTGGAGGGCAGGACATCTATGAAATGTCTTTATGCGGTGGGAGAAACAAGCTGCAATGGTGTACATGGAGCGAACCGTCTCGCCAGCAATTCTCTTTTGGAAAGCCTGGTATTTGCAGGACGGGCTGCCAGGAATATTGCATTAGAAGAGAAGAATGAAAAATCAACAGACGGCAGTGCACGATCTTTGACAGAATTGTTTTTGTCAGAAAATTATACGGATCAAAAAAAATTGCGCCAGGACAATAAAGAACTGGTTCGGCAAGAAATAGAGAGGATGAAAAAAGAATATGAACAACAAGATAACCATGACGTTAAATGCGGATGAGCTGATTTTACAGGCTTTGCGAGAAGATATTTCCAGTGAAGATGTTACTACCAATGCAGTAATGCCAAATGCCCAGAAGGGGGAAGCACAATTAATCTGCAAACAGGATGGAGTGCTGGCAGGGTTGTCTGTGTTCCAGCGGGTATTTGAATTATTGGATGAATCGGTCTCTGTGGAATTTTATTTTTCTGATGGGGATAAAGTAAAAAAAGGAGACCTGATTGGAACAATAACAGGAGATATCCGGGCTATTTTATCTGGGGAGCGGACAGCTTTGAATTATTTGCAACGTATGAGTGGAATTGCTACTTATACGAATTCTATTGCTAAGCTTTTGAAGGGAAGCAAGGTAAAATTGCTGGATACTAGAAAAACTACTCCAAACATGCGTATTTTTGAAAAATATTCTGTGAAAGTTGGCGGCGGCTATAATCACCGTTATAACCTTTCTGACGGAGTTTTGTTAAAGGACAATCATATTGGCGCAGCAGGCGGTGTAAAGGAAGCAGTGCTGATGGCAAAGGAGTATGCACCTTTTGTGCGGAAAATTGAAATTGAATGTGAGACAGTGGAGATGGTGCAGGAAGCAGTGGAGGCAGGAGCTGACATTATTATGCTGGACAATATGACTGTGGAAGAAATGCAAAAAGCGATTGCGTATATTGACGGAAGAGCGGAAATTGAGTGCTCCGGCAATGTAACTAAGGAAAATATTGAACATTACATATCCCTGGGAGTAGACTATATTTCCAGTGGTGCATTGACCCATTCAGCGCCAATTATGGATATTTCTTTGAAGAATCTTCATACTGTGTAAATCGGGAGGTCTCACATGGATTACGAAGGAAGCAAATACGGACAGATCGCAGAAGAGAACTTTAAGAAAGGCTATAATTGCACCCAGGCAGTGGTCTTGGCTTTTTCAGATTTGTATGAGATGGACGAAAAAATAGCTGCAAGGCTTAGCTCCTCTTTTGGTGGGGGAATGGGCAGGCTGCGGGAGGTCTGTGGCTCTGTCAGCGGAATGTTTTTAGTAGCTGGAATGCTTTATGGATACGAAGAACCAAAGGATTCTCAGGGGAAAAAAGAGCATTATGAGAGAATTCAGCAGTTGGCCAAGTCATTTGAAGAGGAAAATGGTTCCATTGTTTGTCGGGAATTATTGGGATTGGACAGGAAAAAGGATGAGCCAGCGCCAGAGCAAAGAACAGAAGCATACTATAAAAAGCGTCCCTGTGCAAAATTAGTGTATTTGTCGGCTGCTATTCTGGAGCAATATATGAAGGAGCATCCTTTGAATTAGTATGAGATAGTAGGTATAATATTATGTTTGGTATATAGGTGATTTGGAGCTCTTTCCTTGGCAAACAGTTTCGTGGTTTGTGTGAGGAAGAGAGCTCCTTAATTGTTGCCTGATTTACTGTAAAATGAAAATCTTTACGAATGCAATCCCCATTTGAAAATCTAAACTTTTTATAAAATATAAAAATGTATATTGACAAAGAAAATGGGTAGTGCTAAATTATGTACATAAACAAATTAGCACTCAATATAAATGAGTGCTAATAACTAAAAGACTAATCATAAAATAGAAGAGATAACATAATTAAGGAGGAATTGTGATGAAATTAGTACCATTAGGAGACAGAGTTGTATTGAAGCAATGTGAAGCAGAAGAGACTACGAAATCTGGCATTATCTTGGCAGGAAGCGCACAGGAGAAGCCGCAGGAAGCAAAAGTAGTAGCTGTAGGTCCTGGTGGAATGGTAGATGGAAAAGAAGTGACCATGCAGGTGAAGGAAGGGGATAAGGTTATTTATTCCAAATATGCAGGGAACGAAGTAAAGGTTGACGGAGAAGAATATATTATTGTAAAACAGAATGATATTCTTGCAATTGTAGAAAACGAAGGCAACTAGTATTTTGTTCTGGAAATGAAGGCAGAAGCTGTTGTAAGGTTGTTCTGTGAGATAAGCGAACAGAACTTAAAATAAAATAGGTAAAGATCATAATAAAGGAGACGAATTATCATGGCAAAGGAATTGAAATACGGCACAGAAGCCAGAACAGCATTGGAAGCTGGCGTAGATAAATTAGCAAATACCGTAAGAGTAACTTTAGGACCCAAAGGAAGAAATGTAGTATTGGATAAATCTTTTGGCGCACCGTTGATTACCAATGATGGTGTAACCATTGCAAAAGAAATTGAGCTGGAAGATGCTTTTGAAAATATGGGTGCACAGCTTGTAAAAGAAGTGGCAACCAAGACCAATGATGTTGCTGGAGATGGAACCACCACAGCTACCGTTTTGGCACAGGCAATGATCAAAGAGGGGATGAAGAACTTAGAAGCAGGCGCAAACCCAATCGTTCTTCGCCGAGGCATGAAGAAAGCAACAGAGAAAGCGATTGAGTCTATTGCAGCTATGAGCCAGAAGGTAAACGGTAAGGATCAGATTGCCAAAGTAGCAGCAATTTCTGCTGGTGATGAAGAAGTGGGAAATCTGGTTGCAGATGCTATGGAGAAGGTTTCCAATGATGGCGTAATCACAATTGAAGAATCTAAGACAATGCAGACAGAGTTGGATTTGGTAGAAGGTATGCAGTTTGACCGTGGATATATTTCCGCATATATGGCAACTGATATGGATAAAATGGAAGCTGTTTTGGATGACCCCTATATTCTGATTACCGATAAGAAAATCAGCAATATCCAAGAAATCCTTCCATTATTAGAGCAGGTAGTGCAGTCTGGCGCAAGACTTCTAATTATTGCAGAAGATATCGAAGGAGAAGCTCTTACCACTTTGATTGTAAATAAACTTCGTGGTACATTCAATGTAGTTGCAGTGAAGGCGCCAGGTTATGGTGACAGAAGAAAAGCAATGCTTGAAGATATTGCAATTCTCACTGGCGGCCAGGTAATTTCAGAAGAAGTAGGTCTGGAATTGAAAGAAACTACAATGGATCAGTTAGGACGTGCAAAATCTGTAAAAGTTCAGAAAGAAAATACCATTATCGTAGATGGTGAAGGCCAGAAAGATGCCATTGCAGCAAGAGTTGCACAGATTCGTACACAGATTGATGAAACTACCTCTGAATTTGATAAGGAGAAATTGCAGGAAAGACTTGCAAAATTGGCAGGTGGTGTGGCAGTCATCCGCGTGGGTGCAGCAACAGAGACAGAGATGAAGGAAAGCAAGCTTCGGATGGAAGATGCATTAAACTCCACAAGAGCAGCCGTAGAAGAAGGTATTATTGCAGGCGGCGGTTCAGCATATATCCATGCAGCCAAAGAGGTTGCAGCGTTGGCAGAAAATATGGAGGGAGATGAGAAGACTGGTGCAAAGGTAATCTTGAAGGCATTAGAATCTCCGTTGTTCTATATTGCAGCAAATGCAGGATTGGAAGGAGCCGTTATTATCAATAAAGTAAAAGAGTCAGAACCTGGTGTTGGCTTTGATGCAACCAAGGAAGAATATGTAAATATGGTAGAGGCAGGAATTCTCGACCCAGTGAAGGTAACCAGAAGTGCATTGCAGAATGCAACCTCTGTAGCATCTACTTTACTGACAACAGAATCTGTAGTGGCAAATATAAAAGAAGATATGCCAGCAATGCCAGCAGGCGGCGCCGGTGGAATGGGAATGATGTAAGTCCCTAATACAATAAGACAAAAAGGAACTGTGGAAGGCTAGAACTTCCTCAGTTCCTTTTTGTCTGGAAAGAATAGATAGGAAGGAGATTTGTTTATTGACAGTCTGAGGATTATACAATAAAATTAATGAGTAGGATTATGATAAATCAGAGGAGAATAGAGAAAAGTGAACAGTCAGCAAATCAGGAAATATGAAGCAATGGGATTTGATAAGGGTCAGATGGAGGCAATTCGTCAGGGACTGGAAAAAGGACTGGATGTATCCTGGTATACTTCAGTAAATTATGACTGGTTCCAAATGGAGGAAATAAAAAAGGGGTTGGAGTGGGGACTAGATGTGTCCGTCTATGCAAAAGCTGAGATTTCTTATGACCGAATGCGCCAGATCCGCAAAGCGTTGCGAGAAGGAATTGATTTATCCAGGCATCAGGAGCTGGAAGCAGGGTATCTGCGCCAAATCCGCAAAGCTGCATTGGGACATGTGGATATCTTTTCTTATATTGAAGAGGGATATGAGCCAGATCAGTTGGAAGAGATTCGTCTGGGTCTGGAACATAAGGCAGATATTACACCATATTTAATCAAAGAATTTTTAGGGGAGTCTTTACGTGAAATTCGCTTGGGAGTGGAAGAAGGGCTGGATGTATCTGTGTACGCCAAAATTTATTTTGGCTGGCAGCAAATGCGTGAAATTCGTCTGGGTCTGGAACAGCGTGTAGATGTATCCGTGTATGCCAGAGAGCTTTATCGGTGGCAGCAGATGCGGGAGATTCGTTTGGGCCTGGAGGAGGGGCTGGATGTATCTGCGTATCAAAGTATGATGTACTCTGCCAATGAAATGAAACAGATGCGCATTAAAATGCAAGAACAGAGGAAAGAGGAAGAAAGTACAGATTTACAGATAGAAATGCTGGAAAAACAGGCAAGACTGGCATCGGAATGCATGGTAACAGTCAGCCAGGATAAAATGGAAGCATATGTCACCTTAGAAAAGGGGACATCCAAAACTAAGAATGAAATTATGCGGCTTTTGGCCAAAGAGAATGTTTTGTTTGGAATACGGCAGGATAATATTGAGAAATATTTGAAGGAAGCAGAGCAGGGAACCAAACGTTTTCTTGCGGCTGAGGGTGTCCGGCCAGAACGTGGGAGAGATGGCTATTATGAGTTCTTTTTTCGAACAGGAATTCCTCAGATTCCCGCAATTCGAGAGGACGGCTCCATTGATTACCAGAATACCGTATATTTTGAGCAGGTACAAGCGGGGCAAGTCATTGCAGTGTACCATGAAGCCCAACCGGGCATCGGTGGAAGAACGGTAGACGGAACGGAGCTGCCAGCCCAGAGCGGACAAGAAAAGCAAATGTTGAAAGGAAGGGGATTTTTGCTTTCTCAGGATAAGAAGACTTATATTGCCCGAGAATCCGGAAAAATTGAATTGAAAAATAATGAAATTACCATTCAGCCTCTTCTTGTGGTTGGAGAAGTGACCATATCCACGGGCAATCTGCGTTTTAACGGAAGCATTTGGGTACGTGGAAATGTAGGAAGCGGTGTGGTTATCCAGGCAAAGGATGAATTGATTATAGAAGGAAATGTGGAATCTGCCCATTTGCAGAGCGGAGGAAAAACGGTTATCAAAAAGGGTGTATCTGGTGGTGGACTGGCTGTAATTGAAGCAGGAGGGGACATCCATGGCAAATTTTTTGAAGGCGCTGCACTGGTGGCAAATGGAGAAATATGCGCCAATTATGTTATGAATAGCAACCTGGTAGCAGGAAAGCAAATTGTGATATCTGGAAGCAGAGGGGCAATTATTGGGGGAAATGCAGCGGCAGTGAATGGAATTTCGGCCCATCATATTGGAAACAGGGCAGGGCTGTTGACCAATCTTACCATTGGCATCAGTAAGGCTATGATTGAAAAAGAAGAAGAAGCAGAGATTAAGCTGAAAAAATTTCAGTCAGAATTGGAAATATTTGAGGAAGCCTACAAAAAACTTCAGAAGCAGTATCCGCCGGAGGTTCGAAATGGGATGGAGCTGTATCTCAAAGTGGAACAGGCCACTTATATTAAGCGTAAGCAGATGGAACAACAGGTAGAGCGAACGAAAGAGCTGGAAGAAAGACGCAAGAAAGCAAATGAAGCAAAGATGGTTGTATATGGGGTTCTAAACGCTGGGACTGTTGTTCAGATGAATGGCATGCAATGGACGGCAGCCAGTTCTGTAAAAAATGTCACTGTGCGTTTATCCAATAAGGAAATAGGCGTATTTCGGAATTAAGGAGGAAGAATATGAACCGTCATAAAATATTGGTTGTAGACGACCTGGAAAGCAACCGTTTGATTTTGGCAGAAATATTTCGCAGTGACTATCAGATTCTTGAAGCGTCAGATACCAAAACGGCATTGAAAATAATGGAAAATAACTTTTCTGAAATTGCGGCAGTTCTTTTGGACTGGCATTTGTCGGGAGAAGATGGAAGCAAAGTGCTGGAAGTGATGAAGAAGAAAGGGTGGATGGATCATATTCCCACACTGGTAGTTACAGCAGAACAGTCAGTAGACACCGAGAGAATATGTATTGGGCTGGGGGCAGCGGATATGATTCGCAAACCCTTTGACCGGGATGTGGTGAAAAAGCGGGTGGATAGTAATATCACGTTGTACCAGCATAAAAATCACATGGAGGAAAAGGTACAGGAGCAGAATCAGCTTTTACGTAAACAGTATGCAGTCCTTAAGGCCCAATCAGAAAAATTAAAGAAGTCCAGTCAGCAGATGATAGATATTGTTTGTAATATTTTGGAACATTATTATCCTGAATTTGATGGGAATACTAAGACAGTAAGACAGCTTACCAAGATTATCGGACAAAAGGTGCAGGTGCATTATCCAGAATATCGTCTGACGGATGAGGATGTGGATGTAATAGCCGAATTGTCGTCTCTGCGGGATATTGGAAAATTGTTAATTTCAGATCATGTGCTTTTTAAGCCGGCAAAGCTTACCAAAGAGGAAAATGAATATATGAAATCCCACACCTCCAAAGGCTGTGAGATTATGAAGATGATGAAAGGAATCCAGACGCCGGAGGATTATAAAAAAAGCATGGAAATTTGCCGATATCATCATGAACGGTATGATGGAAGAGGATATCCAGAAGGGCTGAAAGGAGATGAAATACCGATTTCCGCCCAGATTGTGTCTGTGGTGGACGCCTATCATGCACTGATCAGCGAACGTATTTATAAGCGTTCTTATTCCAAGGAGGAAGCATATTATATGATTCTGGGTGGTGAATGTGGAATTTTTTCACCTAAAATCATGGAGTGTTTCCGTATGTCCAGAAAAGAAATAGAGACCATAGAGGAAAAAGAAAGTGAGAATAAAGAATGAATCAAGAGATAAAGGCAGCATTGGAAGCTGCAGGAGTGAATATAGAAGAGGCATTATCACGGTTAATGAATAATGAAATGCTCTTAAAGCGGCTTTTGTTGAAATTTAAAGACGACAAGAATTTTGCAGGATTGGAGCAGGCAGTATTAGAGAAAAAGTATGAAGATGCCTTTCACTGTGCCCATACACTAAAAGGCGTGGCCGGAAATCTGGGTCTCGAAAAGCTGATGAATGCAGATATTGCTGTGGTGGAAAAGCTTCGCTGCCAGAATTTTGAAGGCTTGGAAGAGGAACTGGAAAAGGTTCGGGAAGCCTATACACAGGTGATGGAAATCATTGAGCGAATGGAATAGCAGAAGCTTATAAGAAATAAAATAAAGCTTATTTGGAAACATAGGTTTTATCATCGTAAAGGAGGACAATTCAGGTGGGAAAAATTGCAGTTGTAACAGACAGTAACAGCGGAATTACCCAAAAAGAGGCAAAAGAATATGGAGTAAATGTGTTGCCTATGCCGTTTTTTATCAATGGAGAAACGTATTTTGAGGATATTGATTTAACCCAGGAACAGTTTTATGAGAAGCTGGAGGGAAATGCAGAGATTTCCACTTCCATGCCAGCCGTAGGTTCTGTTACAGATTTATGGGATAAATTATTGGAGGAATATGAGGAAATTGTGCACATTCCCATGTCAAGCGGGCTGAGTAGCTCCTGTGAGACAGCTTTTGTATTGGCGCATGAATATGAAGGAAAGGTTCAGGTAGTGGATAATCAGCGTATTTCCGTTACTCAGAAGCAGTCGGTATTGGATGCAGTAGAATTAGTAAAACAAGGAAAGAATGCGGAAGAGATTAAGAAGTATCTGGAAGAAACTAAGTTTGATTCCAGCATTTACATTATGGTAGATACACTGGCTTACCTGAAAAAAGGCGGAAGAATTACGCCAGCGGCTGCAGCTCTTGGAACATTGTTAAAATTAAAACCAGTGCTCCAGATTCAGGGAGAGAAGTTGGATGCCTTTGCAAAAGCCAGGACTGTAAAGCAGGCAAAAAATATTATGATCGATGCGGTGAAAAATGATTTTACCAAACGATTTGGAGATGAGGCAGGAGAAAATATGCATCTTTATATTGCCTATACCAAAGATAGGGAGACAGCTTTAGACTTTAAGAGCCAGGTAGAAGAGGCATTTCCCAAAGGAGAGGTTACCATGGTAGATCCCCTTTCTTTAAGTGTGGCATGCCATATCGGGCCAGGTTCTCTAGCCCTTGCCTGTGCAAAGAAGCTTCCAACAGTATAAATAATTGGCTATGGAGTAATATGTACCAGGCGGTCAGATTTACCATTGGATAAATCTGGCTGCCTGGTATATGTTTCGAGTATATTTCGATTTTATCAGAAGGTATTTACCGGATGCGGGGAAGGTTCCAGTGGTAATGAGCTGCCAATAAACGGAGCACCACCACGGCCCCAGAGCTTATGAGCATAGCTGCAAGGTCTGGAATCAGCCCATATAGAAAGACATAGAGAAATGCTCCTATCAGTGCGGCACAAGCATACACATGCTTGATAAAGACGAAAGGGGTATTCCCAGCCATGATATCCCGCATCATACCGCCACCGATTCCAGTCACCACGCCTACGAAGACCCAAAGGAACAGGTTGTGAACATGGCTGTTTTCCAGTTCCATGGCGGTGCGGATACCCATGACAGTGAAAATGCCAAGGCCGACAGCATCCAATGTGCTCATCAGTCGTTCATACCGCTCCAGAAAAGTGCTTTCCAGCAGTTCTTTTTTTAGATAGAATACAAAAAACAACAGGCAGGAGGTTAGGATGGCAGTCCCTACATAGGAGAGGTTTTGGAACATCTTAGGAGGATGGATACCTAAAAGGAGATCACGTATGCATCCGCCGCCTACCGCAGTGGTGATGCCTAGTACATTGACGCCGAAAATATCCATATTTTTTCGGATTCCCAGCATAGCGCCAGAAGAAGCGAATGCAATTGTGCCGATAATTTCCAATAAGAAAATAAAAAAATCTGAGTGAATCATAGAAGAGACTCCTTTTTGAATTTAAGTTGTTATATTATACCTGATATAGTCTGAAAATACAATTACAAATCCGCAGATAGGATAAAAGGAAAAATATTTCAGTTACTGGTCACGGAGTGAAAAGTAACATATTTCATAGAACAGGACAATATTTATGGCAGATATTAATTTAGAGTATTATAAAATTTTTTATTATGTAGGAAAAGTAAAAAGCATTACCCTGGCAGCGGATGAGCTGGCAGTTTCACAGCCTGCAGTAAGCCAGGCTGTCCGCCATTTGGAGGAAGCCTTGGGGAGTCCGCTGTTTGTCCGTACTTCCAAGGGCGTTCGTTTTACGCCGGAAGGGGAAATGCTTTATTCTTTTGTGCAAAGGGGCTATGAATACATTCAACAAGGAGAGAGAAAATTGCGGGAAATGCTGAATCTGGAGACTGGGGAAATTCGGATTGGAGCCAGTGATATGACTTTGCAATTCTATCTTCTTGAGGTATTGGAACAGTTTCATGAAAAATATCCCAGTATAAAAGTGGCAGTGACAAATGCTCCAACCCCAGAAACCTTAAAGCATCTTCAAGATGGAAAAATTGATTTCGGTGTGGTAAGTACCCCTTTGTACACCCGCCGGGAATGCAGAGTGAAAAAAGTGCGTCGGATTCAGGATGTGTTTGTGGCAGGAAAAAAATTTGCGCAATTGCAAAATCAAACGCTGCGTTATGAACAGCTTACAGATTTGCCTGTACTCTGTTTGGAAAAAAACACCTCAACCCGAAACTATGTGGATGGATTTTTGGAGAAAAATGGCGTGGCCCTTTCCCCGGAGTTTGAGCTTGCCACCAGTAACATATTGATTCAGTTTGCAAGAAAGGGATTGGGAATTGCCAGTGTGGTAAAGGATTTTGCAGAGGAATTTTTAGAAACGGGAGAGCTGTTTTTGCTGGACTTTGAAGAACAAATTCCTGCTCGGGAATTTTGTGTGGTGACAGACCAGAGAATCCCTGTTTCTGCAGCAGCTGGGAAGCTTTTGGAGATGATTGAGAAAGAGGACATAAGAAGTATTTATACTAAGTATAATAAACATTGATTTTACTTATATAAAGAATTGCGCTATACTGAGATAGCGCCTAAAAAAGAGTTTTTAGGCCTGTTTCAGGGAAGAATGAAGGAAGAAGCAAAGGATTCCTTTCAAAAGAAAGGAAGAATAAAGGAGGAACTGAAATGGTAAATGCAATTGTTGGTGCAAACTGGGGTGATGAAGGGAAAGGGAAAATCACGGATATGATGGCAAAAGAGGCCGATATCATTGTGCGTTTCCAAGGCGGTGCAAATGCTGGACACACCATTGTCAATGATTATGGTAAATTTGCGTTGCATACCCTTCCAAGCGGCGTGTTCTATGACCATACCACAAGCATTATTGGAAATGGCGTGGCCTTGAATATTCCGGTACTCTTTAAGGAAATCCAGTCTATTGTGGACAGAGGAGTGCCAAAGCCGAAAATCCTGGTGTCTGACCGGGCGCAAATGGTCATGTCCTATCATATTTTGTTTGATCAGTATGAAGAGGAGCGGCTGGCAGGAAAATCGTTTGGTTCTACAAAATCAGGGATTGCGCCATTTTATTCTGATAAATATGCGAAAATAGGGTTCCAGGTCAGTGAGCTTTTTGAAGAAGAGACGTTAAAGGACAAGGCAGAGCGGATTTGCGAGATAAAAAACGTAATACTGGAGCATCTATACCACAAGCCATTACTCAAACCAGAAGACTTGTTAAAGGAGCTAAGGGAATATCGGGAAATGGTGGAGCCTTATGTGTGTGACACTTCTGCATACTTGTGGGAGGCAGTAAAAGCTGGAAAAAATATTTTGCTGGAAGGGCAGTTAGGTTCCTTAAAGGATCCAGATCATGGAATCTATCCCATGGTAACTTCTTCTTCTACATTGGCGGCTTATGGAGCAATAGGAGCAGGAATTCCGCCTTATGAGATTAAAAAAATTATTACAGTATGTAAGGCATATTCTTCCTCAGTGGGAGCAGGAGCTTTCGTTAGTGAGATTTTCGGTGAGGAGGCAGATGAGCTGCGTCGCCGGGGCGGTGACGGCGGAGAGTATGGGGTAACCACAGGCCGTCCCAGACGGATGGGATGGTTCGATGCTGTGGCAAGCAAATATGGCTGCCGTATACAAGGAGCTACCGATGTGGCATTTACAGTATTGGATGTGTTGGGTTATTTGGATGAAATTCCAGTATGCATTGGATATGAAATTGACGGGGAAGTAACCACAGAATTTCCAGCTACTGTGAAATTGGAAAAGGCAAAACCAGTGTTAGAGACTCTTCCTGGATGGAAGTGTGATATTCGCGGCATTCGAAATTATGAAGATTTACCAGAAAACTGCCGCAAATATATTGAATTTGTGGAAGAGAAAATTGGATTTCCAATTACCATGATTTCCAATGGTCCAGGTAGAGACGACATTATTTACCGCAATGGAAAATAAAGGAAAAAATATGATAAAGAATATAGTGTTTGATGTGGGAAAAGTATTGGTGGATTTTGACTGGCAGGGATTTATGGACACTCTGGATTTTTCGCCGGAAGTTTATGAAAAGGTGGCAAATGCTACGGTATTGTCTGAATTGTGGAATGAGTTTGACCGGAGCAGGATGTCAGATGAAGAGATTTTAGAAGGATTTCTGGATAAGGCGCCAGATTGTGAAATGGAAATTATGCGTTTCTGGAATAATATGGGAAATTGTATCAAACAGTATGATTACGCAACTTCTTGGATTCAGTCCCTTCAAAAGAAGGGATATCGGGTTTACTTGCTTTCCAATTACTCCAGACGGATGTATTTTCAGAGTATTGAAGAGCTTTCCTTTGTGGAAGAGGTGGATGGCGCTATTTTTTCCTATGAAGTGCAGGCCATCAAGCCGGAACCGGAAATCTATGAAGCCTTATTAAAGAAATATGATCTGAATCCAACAGAGTGTGTATTTTTGGATGATAATCGAAATAATATTATTGCAGCCAACCAGCTTGGCATGGCTACGATTCATTTTCATACCAAGTCCCAGGCAGAAGAAGAATTGAAAAGCCTGGGAGTAGGCGTGGATGAGAGATAGATACATATTTGAAAATACAAAAACACAACAGTCTTGGATGTATCGCAGGGTGCAAACTCCTGAATTTTGAGGAGTTTGCACCCTGCATTTTTTGTTCTATCGGAACGTATCTTTCCATGCTTTGGAACTAGGGGGAATGCTTTTTAGCATCTTTCGAAGAATGTTTTTTCGTCAGTTTGTAAATAAAACCGTATGCCCAGATGAGTACCGGAAGTACGAAGCTGGAAAAAAGGGATGCCATGAACATGGGAAAGAAATCTTTTCCCAAGAAAGCAAAAATAAGAGTGGATAGATAAAGCCCAAGGAGTAAAACAATGCCAATGATTGCCAGAATGCGCTGTACTTTTTTCATGATTTCCTCCATTCTGCGCGTATCAGGCGCAAATTTTAAGTTTAGACGCAAAATTTTGTATACTGTATTGTCCTTATCATATCCTGAATACAAAGGTTTGGCAAGGAAATTTTATAAGTGGTTGTTTGAAGAGGAGAAGTTTAGTATAATAGTGACTACTGAAAAAGGAATGAGAGGATAAGAACATGAAACAGTTTTTACAGGGGATAAAGGATGGCAGCGCCATTGGAATCGGATATCTTTCCGTTTCTTTTACCTTTGGGCTTGCAGCAGTGTCTTCCGGTCTTTTCTGGTGGCAGGCATTGTTGGTTTCTATGGTAAATATGACTTCTGCCGGACAGTTTGCGGGAATTACAGTGATGGCTTCTGTAGGTTCCTATTTAGAAATGGCAGTATCCCAGTTGGTGATTAATCTTAGATATGCATTGATGAGTATTTCCTTATCTCAGAAGGTGAACAGTCAATTTCAAACGGGAAAAAAGCTTATACTTGGATTTGCAAATACAGATGAAATTTTTGCAGTAGCTATGAGCAGGGAAGGAGAGGTGGGAAGCTGCTATTTCAGCGGTCTTGCACTTCTGCCATATCTGGGCTGGTCATTGGGAACTCTGGCTGGCGCTGTTTGTGGAAATATTTTACCAAGGCAGCTTAGTGATGCTTTGGGACTTGCCATCTATGGAATGTTCATTGCGATTGTTGTTCCAGCAGCGAAAAAGGACAGCCGGATTTTAAAAATGGTAATCGTGGCGGTACTGCTAAGCTGTTGTATCTATTATATTCCCATATTCCAGAACATTTCAGAGGGCTTTGCCATTATTATCTGCGCTGTAGCTGCATCTTTAGCAGGAGCAGCTTTTTTTCCCATTGAAAAGGAGGAAATGTAATGAAATCAGGAAACTTCTGGATGTATCTCTTGGTGATGTTTGGGGTGACCTATCTGATTCGGGTAGTCCCCTTTGTGGTATTTCGCAAAAAAATTGAAAATAAATATGTGCGTTCATTTCTGGCTTATATTCCATACACAGTACTGGGAGCCATGACTTTTCCGGCGGCATTGTATGCCACAGGGTCTTTGGGGACAGCTATTGTTGGACTAGCGGTAGCTTTTGTGGCGGCTTACCAGGGAAAGAGTTTGTTTACAGTAGCAGTTTGCGCTAGTGCAGCAGCTTTTTTGACAGGGCTTGTGTTGGGATAAGCTTAAGGAGCATTCCGCTGGGAAAGAAAATTCATAATGACAATGGAAGAGGATAATGTTAAAATAGAGAAATAGAATAGGATGTGAGGAGGAAAAACTATGGCAAATGTACCAACACCGCATATTGAAGCAAAAGCAGGTGATTTCGCAAAAACTGTTTTAATGCCGGGAGATCCCCTACGGGCAAAATATATTGCCGAGACATATCTGGAACAGGTAAGATGCGTCAATCAGGTACGGGGGATGTTAGGGTATACGGGGATTTACAAAGGGAAGGAATTATCCGTGATGGGGTCTGGAATGGGAATGCCTTCCATCGGAATTTATTCTTATGAGCTGTATCATTTTTATGATGTGGATAATATCATCCGTGTAGGATCTGCAGGAGCTATTTTGGATGATGTGAATGTGATGGATGTAATTATTGGGATGGGTGCGTCCATTGTTTCCGATTATCCCGATCAGTTTGATTGTCCAGGACATTTGGCTCCACTGGCAGATTATCATCTGTTAAGTACCGCAGTGGAGAGCGCCAAGGATTTGGGAACGCCGGTAAGAGTAGGAAATATTCTGTCAGAGGATGCATTTTACACGGACCGTCCCAATAGCAAGGACTGCTTTCGAAAAATGGGAGTGCTGGCGGTAGAGATGGAAAGTGGAGCCCTGTACTTAAATGCAGCCAGGGCGGGAAAACGTGCACTGTGTATTCTGACCATTTCGGATCATATTTACAAACCAAACCAACTGACCTCCCAGCAGCGGGAGACCGGTTTTGGGAAGATGATAGAGATTGCGCTTAAGACAGCGCATCGGGTATAAGGAGAAAGGAGATTATGGGTATGGTTTACAAATGCAGTGTTTGTGGGTACGTGTTTGATGAAAAGGAGGAAGGAAGGTCCTTTTTGGAGTTGACAGAATGTCCCTTGTGCAAGCAGCCAGTGGAAAAGTTTGAGCAGATTTTTCCAGAGGGAGCAACGGAGCCGAAAGAGGAATCCGGCCTGTTGGAGGAGACAGAAGCAGGAAATGTTTCTAAAGATTTAGACTTAAATTATCCAAAAGAAACGAGAAGAACCGATAGCAGTTACCGTTACATGAAAGAAATCCATCAAATGGCAGTGACTGGAAAATCTGCCATTGAAGCTATGGGTACACAGAGAAAAATGCCGGATTGGGATGATATTCTTGTGCTGGGGGCACAGTTGAATCCGCCACCATTGGAAGAGCATGCAGAGGTTTCCCTAAAGACGGTTATTGGAAAGCATGCCAAAAAGCCAATGGAGCTTGAAATACCAGTTTATATTTCACATATGTCCTTTGGCGCGCTTTCCAAGGAGACCAAAACAGCCCTTTCCAAAGGAAGCGCCATGGCAAAGACAGCTATGTGCAGCGGCGAAGGGGGAATTTTACCAGAGGAAAAAGAGGCTGCTTACAAATACATATTTGAATATGTGCCCAATCTCTACAGTGTGACAGATGAAAACTTAAAATCATCCGATGCCATTGAAATCAAAATCGGCCAGGGAACAAAGCCAGGTATGGGCGGACATCTGCCAGGAAGCAAGGTGACGCCAGAAATTGCCAAAATCCGTAACAAACCCCAGGGAGAGGATATTATAAGTCCATCCAAATTTCCAGGGATTGATACCAAAGAGGATTTAAAAAATCTTGTAAGCCAGCTTCGCATCCGCAGCGAAGGAAGGCCGATTGGAATTAAGATTGCTGCGGGCCGGATTGAAAAGGATTTGGAATATTGTGTATTTGCAAAACCTGATTTTATTACGATAGATGGAAGAGGAGGAGCCACTGGCGCATCACCTGCAATTATCCGTGATTCCACAAGCGTTCCTACGATTTTTGCTCTTTACCGGGCAAGAAAATATCTGGATTCTGTCAATTCAGAGATTCAGTTGGTAATTACTGGAGGGTTGAGAGTGTCATCAGATTTTGCAAAAGCCATTGCAATGGGAGCGGATGCTGTGGCAGTTGCTTCGGCTGCTATGGTTGCAGCAGCATGCCAGCAGTACCGCATTTGTGGAACGGGAATGTGTCCGGTTGGGATGGCAACTCAGGATACAGAATTGCGAGGGCGTCTGCATATGGAAGCGGCAGTCCAAAGAGTAGCCAATTATTTTAAATGCTCAGCAGAGGAGTTGCGAACATTTGCAAGAATTACGGGACATAAAGATATACATGAATTGTCGGTGGAGGATTTGTGTACTATTAGCAGGGAAATCTCAGAGAACACAAACATTCTCCATGCGTAATATAAGGTTAAAACAGCTATAGGCGTAGTGAAACAGGAGAAACGAATGGGAAAAAGAATAAAAAAGAAGTTAAGCATCTTATTGACAATGGCCATTTTATTGAGTGGGATACAAATACCTGTGTTAGCACAGGAAAGTGGAACTACGGTCAGCACCCAGGCAGAATTTATGGCAGCCCTGGATCAGAACAAGAGCCCCATAACATTAAGTACAATGGTTACGATTGGCAATCAGGCAGAAGCCAGTGGACGGATGAAGCCTGTAGTGATTCCAGCAGGAACTGTGATACAGGGAACATCAGTGGCAAACACCGGCCTGATTTGCCGAAGTCCCATTCAGTTAGCTGGAGACGATGTTGTTTTAAAAGATATGAAATTGCAGATGGAATCTTCCACTGCTTTGGGGAGTGTTCCCCATCGGGAGATTTTTCTGGCAGGATACCACTTGACCATGGATAACGTAGATACCTGGCTGAATGGTGGGGCAGGAGATTGGGGAGATTTGGGCAGTCAGGAGACAGAACTTTTGCCTACCGTATATGCTGGAGGGTACCCAGGAACAGTGGTGGGAAATCATGCGGCGCTGACTGTGGTGAATTCCAATGAGAAGACCATATTTCAGGCAATTTATCTAGGCCATGAGGCAAAGGATGGGAATGTTCCCTATCGTGGGTCTGCGGCATTGTCTTTGGATGCTATGGCAACAGTACGTGACAGCGTAGATGCCAGTTTAAATACACAGGCTGAAATCAGGGTTGCTGGAGGAAAAAATCAGGATGCAAAAGCAAAGGAATTTTATGGAAATGCAAACACTACCTTGACCTTATCCCAGACCATGATGGAAAAAGCTCGTGTAGAGAACATTGGCAATCTTGTTGTGGAGGAAGATGGATGTTTGTTCCTTGTGGATGGAAATCTTACAAATGTCACCCTGAAAAATGGCGGCTGTCTGGACCTGAATGGGGTAAAGGAAATGGAAATCAAGGGTGATTTTACTGGTGTAAGCTCTCCCGTGGAAAAGCAGGGTGACCTGGTCTTAGGTCAGGAAGGATTGCTGACCATACAGGGAAATGTTACTGGGACGACACGGTTTCAGACCAACAATCGTTTGTTTCCAAGCTGGTATGCTTCAGGGAAGGCTTATATCCGTGCCAACGGCTCCCATAAAGCAGAAAATAATTTTGTTCTATGTGAAAAAAGCATCGAGAGAGGATATAGTCTGAGGTACGAAGAGGGAGCCTGGATTGCAGAGAGCAGCTTTGTTGATGATACGCCGAGGGTGGGAAGGATTGAAATTATTTCTGCCCCCTGGGAGGTTGATTTGAGTAAAATCAAACAGAGTCCAGATGAGGAGACAATACCGGATGAAACTATCTTTTTTGAAATTGTCTGGTATGATCGAAACGGACAGAGAATCAGTAATGATGTCATAGAAGAATGGCAGTTTTATCTTGATGTAGTGGGGATTAAGACGGAATACTGGGAAAGCGATGAACCAGAGATTTTAGAAAAAGAGGATTGGTGGAACAGTATTATGTTGCTTTCCAGCCCCGAAGACCATCCGGGAAGGTATTATTTGCAGGCCAATGATTCGTCGCCAAGTTCCGGGGATTATACGTTTTTGTTTTTGTCTGAAGGTATAGGAGACTTGCAGACAGTAGCCGATGTCAAAGCATTGCAGGGTGATGTGGCAAATCAAAAGCGTGTAATATTCTGGGATTCATCGAAAGGGGAAACAAGGCCGACGCCGCCGGTAACGCCGACGCCAACGCCAACGCCGACCCCGACACCATCGGTAACGCCGACGCCAACGCCGACCCCGACACCGACACCATCGGTAACGCCGACGCCAACGCCAACGCCGAACCCGAATCCATCAGTAACGCCAACGCCGAAACCACCGATAACGTCACCAGTAACGCCGACGCCGACTCCGAAACCAATAGTAACGCCAACGCCATCGGTAACGCCTCCCAATGGGGAAGAACATGCCCATCAATACCAAGTGGTATTGGAGCGGGCGACCTTGAAAAAAGATGGAGTGAAGATGAAAAAATGTAGCTGCGGCAGTGTGATAGACCGTGAGACGATTTACCGGATTCAGAAAGTGGAGCTTTCTGCTCAACAGATGGTTTACAATGGAAAAAGCAGAGAGCCGAAAGTGAAGGTGACAGACAGAAAAGGGAAGGTCATTGGAAAAAAGCAATATCAGGTGATTTATCAGGAGAATGAGAATGTGGGGCAGGGGAAGGTAACCATTTATTTCAGCGGAAATTACAGTGGCAGTCAGAAGAAGTATTTTACCATTGAGCCCAAAGAAACCAGCTTGTCCAAGCTGAAGGCAAAAAAAAGAGGGTTTACCATAAGCTGGAAAAAGCAGAACAAGCAAACCACAGGGTATGAAATACAATATTCTACCAGCAGTAAATTTGCAAAGAAATCCACGAAAACCACAATGGTAAAAAATAACAAGACCACTACCAAAACAATATCAAAGCAGAAGGCAAATAAGAAATATTATGTCAGGATTCGTACCTATAAAAAAGTGAAGGTAAATGGAAAAACAACCAATCTGTATTCCAAGTGGTCAAAAGTAAAATCGGTGAAAACAAAAAAATAAAGGGGGTAGCAATATCCCCTTTTAAAAAGAAAAATCATCTGCCACTGACTTTTTGATTGCTGCAAAGCTTTCACGGCTGATGACATGTTCCATGCGGCAGGCATCCTCTGCCGCAATTTTTTCGTCCACACCCAGGCTTATCAGCCAGCCAGAAAGAAAATTATGGCGTTCATAGATCATTTCTGCAATCTCTTTTCCAGATTCTGTTAGGGTAATATATCCTGCTGGAGAAACGGTGATATGGTTTTTCTCTCGCAGGTTTTTCATGGCTACACTGACACTGGATTTTTTAAATCCCATTTCTACTGCAACATCGATGGAGCGGACTACGGGCAGCCTTTGACTTAAAATCAGGATTGTTTCTAAATAATTTTCAGCGGATTCATTGTTTTTCATAATCAACCTCCTACCACGCCACGTCCAATTTCATACCAGATGAAAAATGTCACTGTGTGACCGCACTCGGCGCAGCAAAGCAAAATATTTGTATAAGACAAGTATACTCAATATAAGAGAAAATGGCAAATAAAAAGTTTTCTTTTGGTAACAGTTCAGCCCTGTCAGCTTTCTACATTGCTTTATTCAAAGGATTCTTCGA